>JAEEGL013872781.1_pt1 | contig 92651 bp, 101 predicted proteins | sample 9134231 | NCBI WGS metagenome assembly JAEEGL01 (sample SAMN16246548, study PRJNA631951) | gut metagenome | biome: gut microbiome; feature: rumen; material: fiber-attached | host: Bos | place: Iran: Karaj | collected 2018-10 | reverse complement strand
ATAACTGCTTTAGTTACTTTTTCTCCTAAATAACTTTCTGCATAATCTTTCATATAAGAAAGAATCATTGCTGAAATCTCTTCTGGAGTATATTTCTTTCCATCTAATTCTACTTTTTTGCTAGTTCCCATCATTCTTTTGATTGATGATACTGTATTTGGATTTGTTATTGCTTGACGCTTTGCAGCATCTCCAACAATCTTTTCTCCTTTTTTAAATGCTACTACTGATGGAGTTGTTCTTCCTCCTTCTGGATTTGGAATTACATGTGCTTCTCCACCTTCTAGTACTGCTACACAACTATTTGTTGTACCTAAGTCAATTCCTATTATTTTACTCATATATATCTCTTCCTTTCATTTTCTTAATTAATATTTGACTATCAGTTTGTTCTTCTTGTTGTTTATCTTGATTTTCTTGTTCTTCTTTTCCTTCAAAGTCAATGCCTTGAATCTCACACCATGATAGAAAATCTAAGAATTCAATTCCTGTAAGTGAGTTATTTGGGTCACATCCGTTATTCATCAGTCTAACTTATTAACCACTACTTTAGCTGCTCTTATAACTTTTCCTTTTAACTTATATCCTTTTAGTAAGCATTCAGTTACTATATCATTTGGTTTTTCATGATCTTGAACAGTCATAAGTGCTTCATGAATATTTGGATCAAATTCAACTCCCACAGTTTCTATTTCTTCAACTCCAAATTTCTTTAGAGTTTCTGTTAAATGTGAATATATTATCTTAAATCCTGCAAGGAATTTAGATAAATTATCATCAAGATTTGAATCATCAAGTTTAATAGCTCTTTCAAAATTATCTACTATTACAATTAGCTCTAATATTAAATCTTGATTTGCATATTTTAACATATTTGATGTTTCTTCATCTTTTCTTTTTCGATAATTTATTAATTCTGCTTGCTGATATTTAAGCTTATTTTCTAAATCAGCTATTTTATCATTTAATTTTTTAATTTCTTCTTGATTAATTTGATTATTTGTATCAATGTTAGGTTGTACATTGTTGTTTTCTGGTTGATTAGTATTGTTGATAGTATTTTCTTCGTTCATAACTTCTCCCTTTTTCTTACGTAACATATATTATCCATCACTTCTTTTCAATGTTTTCTTTGATATATTCTAGAAGGTTAACTACTCTATCATATTCCATTCTTTTTGGCCCTACAATTGCAATTGTACCTTCTTCTTTATCAGTTTTATATTTTGTTCTAATTACTGTCATATCATCATCTAGATTTGTTTCTTTTCCAATATAAATATTAATATTGTTTTCTCCATTGTTTGGATCGTTTTCTTCAACAATATTTTCTATATTTTCATCAAGTTTCTCTAGAACTTCTCTTACTTTATCTACTTGAGAAAATTCTGGAAGTTTTAAAATATTACTTCTTCCAACAATATCTACGCTTTTATTAGTAAAGTTATTAAATACATTATAGAATGCATTATATAGTCTTTCATGCTCTTTAACATATCTTCCTATTATTGGCTTAACTTCAAATTCTAGTTTAGCTGATATTTCATCTATTGGTGTTCCAATAATCATATTATTAATTAGTGTTACAGTTTTCTTAATTTCTTCAAGACTTATTCCCTCTACATTTATCTTTTTATGCTCTACAAAGCCTGTATCTGTAATTACTATTACTAATACTTCACTTCCACTTAATGGTACTATATTGACTTCTTTTAATGTATTATCATGTGATTTTGTACCTAGAACAACTGAAGTATAATTTGTAATATCCGATACTATCTCTAGACTTTTTTTAATGCAATCGGATAATTCAAGTTGATTATTACTGAATATTAGTTGAAGTTTTAACATATCTTCTCCACTAATCTCTTTAGGTTGCATTAAATTATTGACATAGTATCTATATCCTTCTTCACTTGGTACTCTTCCACTTGATGTGTGAGTTTTCTCAAGAAGTCCAAAATCTTCAAGAGTTGCCATTTCACTTCTTACTGTTGCACTAGAACAATTTAATGTATCACAAATAAGATTAGATCCAACAGGTTTTGCTCCTTTGATATACTCAATTACAATTAATTTAAGTATTTCTTTTTGTCTATCTGTTAACACATAATCACCTCTTAAGCACTCGGTTTTTATCAGTGCTAATATCATTATAGTATCCTCTTTAGCACTTGTCAACTAAAACTGCTAATATTTTTTAAAATAAAAAAAGAGATTATAAAAATCTCTCTTATTTTTGAACTAATTCTCTTGATTCAAAAACATATCTTTGTACTTTTTCATCCCATTTAAGAGTTACAGTTGCAGTTTTTTCTTCTAGAATTTTATCTCCTTCAACTCTTTTATTATCGTATACAAGTATTAATTTATTATTTTCCTTATATGCTTTTATTGGTGTTTCCTTAAGTGGTGGTTCAGTTCCTCCACATTGACATTGATATTCAGCATATACATTGTTTTTAGGTGAATATGCTAACTTAAAGTACATCAAGCCTGCTGATTCATGATAAAAGTCACCATCTTCTCCAAATAGTAATTTGTAATTTTCTTCAACTTTTTCACCTTTTTTATAAAGTGTTACATTATTTTTTTCTGCCTCGTGGAATTTATATATATTTTCTCCATAATACTTTGTCATTTCATCAGACATATACCCACAATAATACATATCCATAATTGTTTCAGCATCAACATTAATATCACTACAGCTAATTTTATCTGCTTCATATTCTGTCTTAGCTAATGCTAAAGATATTTTTGCTTGATGGATTGTTTCGCTTTTTTCCTTTGAAGTCTCATTTATTATAGAGTAATAATACTCCATAGCTTCATTTGATTTAAATAGAGAGAGATATTCTTTTAATTCTTCGTTATTTAAGTCTATTTCACCATCATTTAAGTAATATAGCTCACTGTTAACTTTTACTTCTTCCTTTTTCTCTTCTTTTTCTTCCTTCTTGTCATTATCATTAAATAGATTTCTTCCTAAAAAGAATCCTAAAACAAAGAATACAATAAATAAAATAATAGCAATTACTTTAGTCATATTAGACATTTCTTTTTTCTTTTTTTCTTCTTCCATTTCCTTTACCTTCTTTCTATATATATAATAAATTGAAAAGAATGATATGTAAAGATAAATTAAAAAAATCAATGATTTACATTGATTTTATTTCTTCTCTTCTCCAAATAGATTTAATAAATCTAAGAATATATTAATGAAATCTATAAATAATGAAAAGGCAAATAATATAGGATAATTAGAGTCTTCGACATCTTCTAAGTCTTCACTTCTTGCAATACGTTGAACATCATATGCTGTATATCCAATAAAGATTATTAATCCTACAATTGAAGTTATCATATTTAATTTTTCACTTGCAATAAAGGCATTTATTATCCATAAAACTGCAAGACCTACAAATCCTATTAATAAATATATCCATATTTTAGATAAGTCTATTTTTGTTACTTTACCTATAAAAGCAAATAAACCAAATAATCCAGCTGCTATTAAGAATACAATAATTATTGATTCAATACTATATACTCTAAATATAAATGAAGTTGTTATCCCTGTAAGTATTGTATATATAAAATATAATATTAAAGCAGTTGATTTCTTAAATTCACTAATATTTATACTAAATACCATTGCTAATGCAAGTTCTGCTACTATAAATATCCAATATAAGTTATTTTCATATATTACTTCTAGAAAACTTTCTTTTGTCGATACATAATATCCACATAAAAAAGTTACTAATAGTCCAATGAATAACCACATGAATACATTAGGTAATAATTTTTTTCTCATATGACCTCTACTCTTCTATTTTAAAGTCTTCAAGTTTTCCATTTTCTTTAAGTATTTTATTTACATTTTCTTCAGCATTTTTTAATTTTTCATTACATTCTTTTGATATATTCATTGCTTCTGTAAATTTATTTATTGCATCATCAAGTGCTACAGAACCATTTTCTAAATCTTTAACTATTGTTTCTAATCTTACTAATGATTCTTCAAATGATTTTTCTTCTTTTTCTTTTGCCATATATCCTCCTACATTACTTTTACATTTATTTTTCCATCTTTTAATTCTAGTTCTAAGTTATCTTTTTTCTTTAAATCTTTAATACTAGATATCACTTTATTATCTTTTCTTACGACGGAATATCCTCTTTTAATAGTTAAAAGTGGATTTAATACTTCTAATTTATTAATTATTTGAGTAAATCTATTTATATTATTATTTAAATTATTTTTAATGCTATTTACTAATTTATTATCAATTAATTCTATTTTGTTCTTATTTATAACTATTAGATTTCTATATCCATTTATTAATCTTTCAAATAAATTATCAAATTTTTGTTCTTTTATTTCATAAATAGATATTGGGTTTTTCAATACATAACTGTTTTCTAGTTTATTGAGCTTTTGTTTTCTTATTTCTAATATATTTTTAATTCCATTTATTGCTCTTATTTCTACTTGATTAATATATTTTATAACATCACTTATGTTTGGTACTGCCATTTCTGCAGCTCCTGTTGGTGTTGGTGCACGTAAGTCTGCTACAAAATCTGAAATAGTAAAGTCTATTTCATGCCCTACTGCAGATATAACTGGTGTATCTAAATTATATATTGCTCTTGCAACTATTTCTTCATTAAAGCACCATAAATCTTCAATTGATCCGCCACCTCTTCCAACAATTAATACATCTAAATCATATTCTTTTGATTTTTCTATATTTCTTACTATATCTTCAGCTGCCTCAGCACCTTGTACTAAAGATGGGAATAAAATTGTTTCTGCAATTGGCCATCTTCTTTTTAAAGTAGATAAAATATCTTTTATTGCAGCTCCTGTTGGGGCAGTAATTATACCTATTCTTTTAGGTATCTTAGGTATTTTCTTCTTATGACTTTCATCAAATAGACCCTCTTCACTTAGCTTTTTCTTTAATTTTTCAAATTCTAAATAAAGATTTCCTAATCCATCTGGTGTAATTGAGTCAACATATATTTGATAACCACCTGTTGCTTCATAAACACTTATTCTTCCACTTACTAGAACTTTCATACCATCTTCTACTTGAAAGTTGATATCTTTTACATATGTTGCAAACATAACTGCATTTATTCTTGAATTATCATCTTTTAGAGTAAAGTAATAATGACCTCTTGTATGTGCTTTAAAATTTGATATTTCTCCTTTTAAATATATTCTTTGAAGATTTTGGTCATTATCCATTTTATATTTGATATATCTTGTTAATTGTGTGACTGTAATATAATCATTATTCATTTACTTCCTCACTATGATATATATTATCTAAAGTAGCATTTAACATTTTTGTAACTTTTTCATCACTATATTTTTTAGATAATTCAATAGCTTCATTTATTGCTACAACACTTGGTGTTTCTGTATATAAAAGCTCGTATATTCCAATAGAGAAAATTGCCTTATCTACTTTACTTAATCTATCAATTTTCCAATCAACTAAGTACTTATTTGCAATTTTATTTAATTCCTTTTGCTTCTCTATAATATTGAATACCAATTCATTTACAAACTCATTTTCTATTTCAATTTGATCTTTAATTAATTCTTCAACATTATATTCTTGATTACTATCTTGAAATATATATACTTGATAAAGTACTTTCATTGCAATTTCTCTTAATTCACTTCTATTTTTCATATAAAATCACCTACAAGAATTTTAACATATTTTTTTATTAAATAAAACAATAGTTTAGTATATTTTCCTAACAAGCCTTTTTAGATATGCATCTCTTACTATAGGATTTCCTTTTTTATCATATTTTCCATAGTATTCTCTTTCAAATTGACATAAAATATCGTCAATATATCTAATGTTTTCCATATCAATATAGCCTTTTATATTCTCATCTATCATTTCACTATTTATATGAAAATACATATCTAAATCATGTTCTTCAATTGTATGTAAATAATTGTGAGCGGTATCTTGTTTTAATATGGCTCCATTCCACATAACATATCCTTCATTTTCAACATGTCTTTCTCTACAAAACCTTTTTGGAATTATTAAATGATGAAATGATAGATGACATTCTTTTTTAAATTCATATCCCATAAAATCAAAACCTAGTTTTTTTATTTGAAATTGATTAATCATTAATTTAGTTACTTCCTTCATATAAACCTCCTATTATTTTATTTAAAAGAATTAGGCTATTCACCTAATTCTTGTATTGATTCTTTTAATACTTCTATTGATTTTGTTAATTTATCTGTCTCATCTTTATTCAAATCAAAGTTAATTTTTCTATCTGCTCCATTTTTATTAATAACACTTGGAAGTCCAACATATACATCATTTATATTATCATATGTTGATACTACCATAACAGTGTTTTCGTCACCTAAAATTGCATTAGTAATTCTTACTAAGCACATTCCTATTCCATAATATGTTGCACCTTTAGCATTTATTATTTTGTATGCAGCTGTTTTAACTTCTTCTTCTATTTTATCCATCTCTTCTCTTGTAAGAAAATCTGTTATTGGTTGAAGAGCTAAATTAACATTACTCCATGGTATAAATTCAGAGTCTCCGTGTTCACCTATAACATATCCATGTACATTTGATGGTGATACTTGAAGTCTATCACCAACTAGAAATCTTAATCTTGCTGTATCTAAGGTTGTTCCACTTCCAATTACTTTATTTCTTGGTAAGTTAGAATATTTTTGTGTTAAATATGTCATTATATCAACTGGATTAGTTGCAATTAAGAAAACACCATTAAATCCATTTTCCATTACTTTACCTATTATATCTTTAAATATAGCAGCATTTCTTTTTAATAGATTTAATCTTGTTTCTCCTGGCTTTTGGTTAACTCCTGCTGCTATTACTATTAATGAAGCATTAAGACAGTCTTTATAATCTCCTACTTTTATTTTCATTTTAGATGGAGAAAAAGCAAGGCAATGATTTAAATCCATTACTTCTCCAATTACTCTTTCTTCATTTAAGTCTATTAATGCTAATTCATTTACGTGTGTTCTTTGGTTTAATAATGCATAAGCATAACTCATTCCTACATTGCCACATCCAATTATTACAACCTTTTTATTGTTCATATATCCTCCTAGCATCCGATTGTTGTATAATCTCCGCATACTAAACATGCATGAAATTCATAATCGGAAGTATTTTCTTTTCTTAAAGTTATTCTTACATAACTGTTTGTCTGATCGCAAAAATCGTTACTTTCTGGATCTTTCATTTGCTCTATATATCCTTCATTTATGAGTGTAGATAATTCTATATCAACTTTTGATCCAAGTCCTGATGTTTTATATGGTGTTCTAAATTTGCATGTGTCACGTGGAGAAGATTCACATCTCATAACACATGTTGCATTAGGATTTGTTTCACAGTCCATTACATAGTTTTTAGTGGCATCTTCAATAGATCTTTCATATGATTCATATGATGTATCAGATGCTTTTTGAATATACTGTGATACGGCTGGTATAGCTATTAATGCTACTATTCCTATAATTATTATTACTGCTAGTAATTCGATTAATGAAAATCCTTTGTTATTATTTCTCATAATTATTCTCCCTCTTTATAATTTACTAAATAATTTATTGCATCATCAATTGTTTTTACTTCAACTAATTCTATTTTATAATCTCTTTCTTTTTTTACTTTAACTGCTTCTTCGTAGTTTTCTCCACTAGGAACAAAAAATATTTTTGCTCCTCCTCTTTCAGCTCCTGCTACTTTATATTTAACCCCTCCAATGTCTCCAACAGTTCCATCTATACTTATTGTACCTGTTCCGGCTATTTTTAGTCCGTGAGTTAAATCTTCTTCAAGTAGTGCATCATATATTGCAAGTGTTGTCATTAATCCTGCACTAGAACCACTTTCATTTACAGAAAAAGAGAATTCAATGTTAGGTTCTACTTCTAAATCCATTATTTTATAGAATAACAATCCTATTAATTTTCTTCCTTCAACAACATTAACTCTTGTTTTAGCTTTTACTATATCATCTCCTCGTAATAGAGTTAATACTACATAGTCTCCATCTTCTTTTTGATCTATATAATCAGAAATATCACTAAATTCTTTTATTTCTATATCATCTATTTTTTGTAAGATGTCTCCTATTTTTATTTTAACATCTGATACTAAAAAATCATAAGTTGCTACTACGTACAAGTCTTTATGTTTTATTACTGGTTCCTTACCAGCTTTTGTATATGCTACATATAATGCAGTTTGATTAGCTTGAAGTAATGATAATTTGTCTCTTGTTAATACTTCTTCAAATGTTTCATATTCTGATATTTGATAATTCTCCATTTTTACTAAATCCCAATCACTAAAAATATGTGAAAGAAAATATGTTAAAACAGTTCCGTTTCTTTGATTTACATAAGATAAGTTATAGCTTCCTTTTTGTTCATATTGATCTTCAATTTTAAATCTATTACTTAAATCAGTTATTCCTCCTGATACAAAAACATAATATGGAACTGGATATAATAAAACAATACATGCAATTACAATTACTACTATTGTTTTATAATTGTTTCTAAATACTTCATATAATACACTTTTAAAAGATCTCTTTTTTTTGTTGCTCACTTTATCACATCCTATTTTATTATATCAAAATAAGATGATAAATGTTATTATTTTTTAAAAACTAATTAAAAAAAACATAATAATTAAATTATGTTTTTATCTTCTAGTTATATACTGTTTGTCTACTACTATAACTGGTCTTAATGCTTTTGATGTATTAACAAGTGCTGGTAATAGCTTTTTACTTGAACTATCTACATACCAAACCATGTTTTTATTTTCATCTGTTTCTACTGGTGACATTGTCCAATAACTTGAACTTGTTACCCAGCTCGGAGCTGAATTAAGACTTAAATTTTCCGAATTGATACAACTTGATGCTAAATATTCAACTTCTCTATATGTTATTAATCTAACTTCTCTTACGTTTTCCCATTTTTTACTAAGATCTGTTGCATTTCTTAAATTATAGATTTCATCTGCTACCCTACTACCATCAAAATGGTTACTTCCGCCTGAAATTAAAGTATCTCTAAATGGTATTGCATTTCCTACTGGATCTTTAGATATAGCTTTTACTGAATCTTCATATCCACTTGAATCTTCAATTACTATAAATCGCCTTGAGTTTTGCCCACTTAAATCAACAGTTATTTCATCTCCAACATTAAAGCTCAAATATGGTCTTTGATTTGTTGAAATATATTTACTTCCATTTGCTACAAATGAAATTACAATATTTTGTGGTAAATCATTATGAACTAAATCTAATCTAATTTTATATAATGGAGTGTTGGTTTCTAGACCATCTGACACTTCAGACTGTTCAAAGAAAAAGTCTGTTGCAATATCAATGTTTTCTTCATCTGGTATTTTATATTGTATTCCACCATAGCTTAAAAATGCATATGTTATTGCTAATGATGTTACTGTTCCATCTTTATTTAATAGATTGTCTACTTTTGTTTTTCTTGAAACAAATAATCTTTTTGTTGTTCCATCGTTAAAATTTAAATCAACACATCTTGGAATATTTACTACTGTTGAATCTTCAATTACATTGTCATTTTCGTCTACTTTTTCTCCTGCTTCATGTCTACAATCTGCATATTCGATTGAATATAATCCTCTTTTTTGTATATCTGTTTCTATATCAATTAATACTTGTGATTTAAACGCTAATAATTCTGTTGTAATTATTGAATCTGTTTGCTTATCTTTATAATTCATAACTGCTGCAAAAAGTGTTATTGCCAAAATACTTGTAAATACAAAACTTGCTATTAGTTCAACTACGGTAAAACCTTTATTATTCATCTTCTTTAACATTGTGGTGCCTCCGCTGAATTAGGATTTCGAATCCAATCTCTTATAGTATGATTTAGTCTCATATCAACACTTGCTACTCTTCCATCATTAAATACTATTATTAGTCTTCTATCATATTCAGTTGTTTCTTTTTTCCTAGTAACATCCATTTGAGCAATGTAATCTCGAGTTACTCTATCAAATTTTTTACTCTCTTCTATAAAGTTTTCTTGGATATCAGCTGTTGTTATTATTATTCTTCTTACGTCTAAGAAACTACGAGATAATAATTTTTTACAATAATTTTTGTTTGAAAGATATAAACATATATCTTGTCCATCAAATAGGAAATATTCTGGTTCACCTTGATCATGTGCTCTTGAGAAGTTTACAATACTGTACACTCTTTGATCACTGTTTCTTAGAATCATTTTTCTTATCATATGTGCATCATAAACACTTTCTATTGTGTCATAACTAAATCCTTTATCATATTCTGCTATTAAAGGTAGTATGTTACTTACTATAAATGTAAATAAGCCTAATACAAATACAGAAGTTACAATTGATTCAACTAATACAAAACCTTTTCGATTCATTATCATCTCTCCTATCCTATTCTCTCTAATTATATAATATTTTTTTTTAGTTTACCATATATAATTAAAAATAAATATTTATCGATTGTAATATTGATTAAGTTAAGAAAATAATATATAATTAATGTGTTATTATAGAAAATAAGGGGCAGATGTATATTATGGTAGAATATGATTTCGTAAATATGCCAATTGTTGATATTGTTAATAGAATTATTATTTATGCTTCTCAAAATAAGGTTAGTGATATTCACTTTGACCCTAGAGAAGATAGTATGATGATTCGTATGAGAATTGATGGACATTTAAGAGACCACACTAAGGTTCCTAAAATGTATGAAAAAAATTTGGCAACCAGAGTTAAATTAATTTCAAAAATGAATATTACTGAAACTCGTATTCCTCAAGATGGTGCTATTAAAGGTGTCGTTGATGGTAGAGAATTGGACATGCGTGTTTCTGTTCTTCCTACAAATGAAGGAGAAAAAATAGTTGTTCGTTTACTTGATTATAGTCAAAGTTTAAATGGACTTGATTCTTTAGGTTTCTCTCCTAATAATTTGAAAAAGATTAAAAGATTACTTGATATACCAAATGGTATTATCCTTGTTACAGGTGCTACTGGATCAGGAAAATCTACTACAACTTATTCAATGCTTTCTGCTTTAAATACAGAAGATGTTAATATTATTACTGTAGAGGACCCAGTCGAAATGAATATTGAAGGAATTAACCAAGTATATGTTAATGCTGAAGTTGGATTAACATTTGCTAGTGCTTTAAGATCTATCTTAAGACAAGACCCTGATATTATTCTTATCGGAGAAATTCGTGATAGTGAAACTGCACAAATAGCTGTTCGTGCTGCCATTACTGGACACTTAGTTTTATCTACTATCCATACTAATAGTGCTTTAAATACTATTGAACGTTTGCTTGATATGGATGTTGAAAGATATTTGTTATCTACTGCACTTAATGGTATTATTTCTCAGAAACTTGCAAGAACTCTATGCAAAGATTGTAAAAAGAAAAGACCTGTTACTGAATATGAAAGACAAATATTTAAGAGAATATTAGATAAAGATGTCGATGAAGTTTATGAACCTGTTGGTTGTGATAAATGTAATCGTGGATTTAGAGGAAGAATTGCTCTTCATGAAGTATTATTCCTTACTGATAGACTTCGTGAGTTAATAAGTGATGAAAATGTAGATAAAGAAGAACTTGCTAAAGCTGTTTATACTGGTGATACTACTACTCTTTTGCAAGATGCTTTACAAAAAGTTATTGAAGGTCATACTACTTTTAAAGAAATATACCAAGTTGTTGATATTGACTTCGATCTTGAAAGAAGTATTCGTGAAGATATTAAGAAACAAGAAATTGAAAGAGCTAAACATGAAGACCTTGAACTTATTGACTTAGATGATGAACTTGGAGTTACTCCTAAACAAGATAATAAGAAAGATAAAGATAAGTCAAAAGAAAAAGATAACGATAAAAATAAGGACAAAGATAAAGATAAATCTACTGATGATAAACAAGACAAAAAAGGAAATAAAGGAAGGAAAAAGTTTATTGAAGATGATTTAATCGATGTTTTCGCAGAACAAGAAAAATAAAAAATGCAAGAAATTGCATTTTTTTATATTATCTTACTATATATTTCATTATTAATATCTTCTATTGATCTTAATTTATTATCTTTAACACATTCGATTGTTTTCCAATTATATAATTGTGAAAGTTCAACATATGCTATTTCAGCTTTCTTCAAATATTCTGGACTTTTTTCATGTTCACCTAGATTTTTTTTATTTTTTACTAAGTCTTTTGCTATATCATAAGGTACATGTAGGAAGATAGTTTCATCTGGTTTTGGAAGATCTAGTAACCAATATTCTAATTTATCTATCCATTGATACATATAAAATCTTTCATCTTTATCTTCTATTTTACATCCTTGATGTGCTAAATTACTTGTAACATATCTATCTAGTATTACATAATAGCCTTTATCTACATATTCTAATACTTTATTTATATTATATTTTCTATCTGCTGCATAATATAAGCAGGCTATTTTAGGATCTAATTTAACAACATCTTCAAAGAAACTTTCACTAATTTCTGGTTTTCCTAAAAAAGCTCCTCCTATTATTTTACCAGTTGGAGTATCATAACACGGAAAGCTAAATGATATACATTTTTTACCATCTTTATTAAGTCTTTCTACTAACAAATTTGATTGTGTTGCTTTTCCAGAATTATCTGTTCCTTCTAGTACAATTATTTTACCTTTTTCAATCTCATCTGTCATTTTATCATCTCCATTCTAATTGTATTTTATCAAAATAAAAAGAAAGTAGCAACAATCTACTTTCTTTTATATTCTAAGTGTTTATAATCGATTCCGTTCTCATTTACGGAAGATAAAATAGTTGGCTCCCATGTTTTAGAATCTATTGTTGGAAAATATACATCAGCATCTTTACATGTTGCATCAATTTCTGTTATTAGCATTCTACTAGCATTAGAAATGAATTCACTATAAATGCTTGCTCCTCCTATAACCATAAATTCTTTATCAAAAGTTCCTACATATTCTAATAGTTCTTCTTTTGAATGAAATACTCTTATTCCTTCTATTTCCAAATTACTTTTTGATAATACTAAATGTTCTCTCCCTGGAAGAAGCTTAGGTAATGATTCCAAAGTCTTTCTTCCCATTATAATTGGTTTACCCATGGTATTATCTTTAAAGAACCTCATGTCCTCCTTGAATCTCCAAATTAATTTATTATCCTTACCTAATTCATTGTTTTTTCCTATTGCTGCAATTAATGTTAAATTATCATATATTTTTGTCATCATTATATACCTAAAGGAAACTTAAATTGAGGATTCTTTGTTTTTATTTTTTCTCTTGGATAATCTATTATTTGTACATCATCTGGCATAAAGTCTTCAAATCTTGTTATATCACTATTCAAAGTAATTTCTGCTTTACAATTAATTGGATCTCTATTTAACATTTCAATAGCTTGATCTATATGGCGATCATATATTTGAACGTTAATTGGTTTCCATGTAAATGTTCCTGGCACCAGACCTAAATCTTGCGCAACCATTTTTTGAAGTGCTACATATTGAACTTGATTAATGCAACCTGCTGTTGCAAAATCTGATGATCTTTGAACCATTGTCATATCTAAATAATCTATATCATCCCATCCGTGTCTTACGTTCCATACTGTTAAGAATGCACATGGTTTTAATCCGTGAGGTTCTTTAAAGTCATCTTGTTGCCATAGACATGCTATGTTTCTTCTTCCATCAGGGTTCTTTCTTATTGCTTCTATTACTTCTTCTTTTAACATATGGCGACGTCTAACTGTTTCACCATATACAGCTCCAATTGTAGGATGTCCTTCTTTATTAACTGAAAAATCACCTGATTCATTACGTATAGCCCAGTCTAACCACCAATTGTTTATTTTTTGATCATCATCCCATGTTTTACGATCTAGCAATTCATCAAAAACAACTAAATCATTACTTTCTCTTTGATATATCCATAGTATTTCAGCTATACTTGCTTTTGTTGCTATAGGTCTTAAAGTTATTAATGGGCTTTCTCCTTTAGATAAATCATATGTGCACTCTACTCCAGTATTAACACTTAAAGTATGAGCAGGAACCCAAAGTTTTACTCCATTTTCAACTAGATGAACACTTTCCTTTTCCCCTACTTTGATTTCTTCGTTATCTTTAGTAATAATTACATTTCTTTTTTCATCATATGTTGCTTCTTCATAAAAATCTTCATAATGAGGACGAGGCTCATAGTCCAAACATCCATCTTGTAGGATATGGTCCATTATTACTTTGGTATACATATCTCCTTTAGTACCTATTTTTTTACCTTTGCTATCTACTAAATACCCATCTTTAATTGTTGGTGCTTCATATTCATCTTTTTTTAATACTAAAGGTGTTTCTCCCAATTTTAATCTTTTTAAATTAATTCTTTTAATATCTACTTTCTTCATAAAACCTCCTACATTTTAGATTCATCTATTACATTGCTATTATCATCAAAATCTAGATTAATAAATCTTCTACTTGCTAAATAATCACACATATGGACAAATTTCTCCATTGGTGCTTTTGGAATTGGTAATTCTATTTCACTATAGTTATTTGTATTCCATGGCCCCATATGACTTGCTACTGCTGAACTAACTTTTTCTATATCTTCATCAGTCATTTTTAATTTATTCTTATTATCTTTTATATATTCACTTGCTAATAATGGATGATCAAATCTCGTATAATTTTCTTTTTCTTTCTTTCCATATTTAAGGCCATCATGTATTAAAAGTGCAATTATAATTAAATCCTTGTCTCTATTTGTATAAGGCTTACCAATTATAGGATTATTTAATAATTCATAGGCAAACTTACAAGCTGATTTGACATGTCTTGATAGTCCTCCATCTCCTGCTGCATATTTAGGATGATATTTTCCAGTGCTCGATGCATCTACTTTAAAGAAATAATCTGGTAAATGACCAACTAAGTATTTAGCATCTTCCTTTAAATCATTATCATTTATATATAAGTATTCATTTGTAAATACTTTTACTTTCTCTTTTTCAGTCATTTTTTCCTCCTATAAAATTAACTAAGATACTATTTGATACATATAATTTATCTTTTGGTAGATATAATCTATCATTATTTTCTATTAATAGTTTCTTATCAACTAATCCAATTATATCAAAACAATCATTTATATTTAAAGAATATTTTCTTTTAAATTCATTCTTACTTATACCATTTATTTTTCTTAAGCCTAATATTAGTTCATTTTCCATATCTATTTGTCTTGTTATTATCTCTTTATCTGCTAAAAAGTTGTTATTCATATATTTAACAATATTTTTAGTATTATTATATCTATAATTTGATATGTATCCACTTGCCCCTAATCCAAAACCATAATAATGTTCATTGTTCCAATATGTTAGATTATGTTTTGATTCATAACCTTCTTTTGAAAAATTACTTATTTCATAATGCTTATAACCATTATTTTCTAACGTACCAATAATATTATAATACATATCTCTTTCTAATTCTTCTTCAATTGGTTGTACTTTATTTATATATATTTTAGTATGTTCTTCAATAATTAAAGAATAAATAGAAATATGTGTTGGATTTAAGGAAATGACAAACTTTAAGTCATTTAAAACATCTTCTATTGTTTCATTAGGAAATGCGTACATTAAATCTAAATTAAAATTGTTAAAATATTTTCTTACTAATTCTATTTTTTCAATTACTTCATCTTTTCTATTAAATCTTTCTAAAAAGTCCATATATTTTTCGTTTATTGTTTCAATACCTATACTTATCCTATTTACTCGATTATTTTTTAAAAAAATAAGTTTTTCTTCATCTATATCTAATACATTCATTTCAAAAGTAAATTCATAGTTATTATTTAAATTTATTTTATTTAATGATGTAAATAATATATTTAGCTCTTCTATATTTAAAGAGCTTGGACTTCCTCCTCCAATATATAATGTGTCTATTATATTCCCTTTATATTTTGATTCTATTTCTTTATTTAATGAAATAAGATATGGTTTAATATATTTTTTATTATATAAAAGCTTACAAAAGTCACAATATGAACAGATAGATTTACAAAATGGTATGTGTATATAAATACTTTTTGGTTCCATTATTCTTCACTATCCATAGATAAAACACTCATAAATGCTTCTTGAGGTAGTTCTACACTTCCAACTTGCTTCATTCTCTTTTTTCCTTCTTTTTGTTTTTCTAGAAGTTTTCTTTTACGAGTAATATCTCCACCATAACATTTAGCAAGAACATCTTTTCTCAATGCTTTAACAGTTTCTCTTGCGATTACGTGATTTCCTAAACTCGCTTGAATAGGAACCTCAAACAATTGTCTTGGGATAGACTTTCTAAGGTTTTGTACAACTGCTCTTCCCCTTGTGTATGCAAAATCCTTGTGTACGATTACAGATAATGCATCTATTACTTCACCATTTAATAATATATCCATTTTTACTAAGTCACTTGGCTTGTATCCAATTAATTCGTAATCAAATGAAGCATAGCCCTTTGTATACGATTTTAATTTGTCAAAAAAGTCATATACTATTTCAGATAAAGGAAGCTCATAGTGTATATTTACTCTTGTTGGATCAATATAATCCATACTTATATATATTCCACGTTTATTTTGACATAATTCCATTATTGGTCCTATATATTCTGAAGGCGTAAATATACTTGTTCTAATATATGGTTCTCTTATTTCTTTTAATAATGTCTTATCTGGCATTTTTGTTGGTGCATCTATTAATATTGTTTCTCCATTAGTTAATAAAGCTTCATATACAACTGAAGGTGCAGTTGTAATTAAATCTATATTAAATTCTCTAGTAATTCTTTCTTTTACAATATCCATATGAAGTAGCCCTAAGAAACCGCATCTGAATCCAAATCCTAATGCTGTTGATGTTTCAGGTTCAAATACAAGTGATGCATCATTTAGTTGTAATTTTGCTAAAGACTCTCTTAAATCTTCAAATTTTGATGACTCTATTGGATATAATCCACAAAAAACCATTGATTTCATTTGTTTGTATCCAGGTAGTGGTTCATTTGCAGGATTATTATTAAGAGTAATTGTATCTCCTACTTTTACATCACTTATACTTTTTATACTAGCATTAATAAAGCCTACTTCTCCTGCACTTAAAATGTCTTTTTTTACTTCTTTCGGTGTGTTTACTGTTAATTCTACTACATCATATGTTGCACCTGTTTCCATCATTTTAATGATATCTCCTGGTTTTAATTGTCCATTAAAAATACGAGCTGATATAACTACACCACGATAAGAATCAAATATACTATCAAATATTAAAGCTTGTAATGGCGCATCTTCTTCACCATTTGGAGCAGGTATTTTTTCTACTATTCTATCTAATAATTCTTTTACACCTACTCCTGTTTTAGCACTGGTTAATAATATTTCATCTTCTTCAAATCCGATTAAATCCATCAATTCTTTTTTTACTTTAGGAATATCAGCATTAGGTAAATCAATTTTATTAATTACAGGAATTATTGTTAAGTTATTATCAAGTGCTAGATATAAGTTGGCTAAGGTTTGTGCTTCAATACCTTGTGCAGCATCAACAACTAATATTGCACCTTCACATGAAGCTAAACTTCTTGATACTTCATAAGAAAAGTCTACATGTCCAGGAGTATCAATTAAGTTAAGCAAATATTCTTCACCATTATAGTAATATTTTAATGATGCTGTATTAAGTTTTATTGTTATTCCTCTTTCTCTTTCAATATCCATACTATCTAATAGTTGAGCTTTTGCTTCTCTTGCACTTACCGCATGAGTTTCTTCAAGAATTCTATCTGCTAAAGTACTTTTACCATGATCAATATGAGCAATAATTGAAAAATTTCTTATGTGTTTTTTGTCCATTTGAATCACCCTTTTCACTAATAATTATTATAATATTTTAATAATAAAAAAGAAAGAAAAAAGAGAACATTAAGTTCTCTATTTATTGACACATTTCATCTTTTGTTTGGTAACTTCCACATACTAAACATACTTTATAATCAAAGTTTAGATTTCCATTTCCAATTACGTGCACATGACTCTTATCATAATCACATGATTCTCCATTAGGAGCATTTATATCTTTAATATATCCTTTATTTATCAAGTAACTAAGTTTTATGTCTTTATGTTCTCCTTTTGATGGATTAACACAGTCAAAGGAACCACTTGCTACACAATTACGTACTGCCTGTATTGCTGCATCTTCCATATCATCTTCATATGAAATAAATGTTGCAAGCTTTCCATTTCCTAAAAAATTAGATACTCCAGGGAACACAATCGTTAATACAGCACCAATTACTACTATGATACCTATTAGTCTAAATAAAGATAGCCCTTTTTCATTCATAAACCTCACCTCACTACTCTTTATAGTAATTGTAAATTATATATGTCTATGAAGTCAATAGCTAAACGTAAAAAGAGTGTCAAATGACACCCTCTATTTTTTTTAATGTATTTACTTTATTTTTTATATTAAAATATATTCCTGTATGCTCTTCATAATATTCTTCAATGAATTTATGAACTTCTTGATATTCTTCTTTTAATTCTAATTTCTTTATTCTATCTATATCTACATAATATAGCATTCTTACTAATTTTAAAGCCTCATTTGATACAATTTGTTCATCTTTATAACAATCTTTACAAATAAAACCAAATGATTTTGAATCCATTGTAACAATATTATCATTACTACCACAGTTTGCACATGAATCTATTGAAGGTGCTACTCCAAGGAAATCCAAGTATTTAAGCATTACTATATCTAATATTATTTCACTTGAAAAGCCTTCATCAATTTTTTTTATAGCAGATATCAATATATTATAGATATTTGATATTTCTTCTTTTTCTATTTGCCTTTGATTAACAACTTGAATTGCTAAATCTATTACTGTAAAAGAATACATCTTTTTAGCTAAATCTTTATAATCCATAACTATATTTTTATAATTATCTATTATATCTACACCTGTTAGTGTTGATAAACCATTATCTTTATATGATATGTTGAAAACTGCTCTTATTAATTTATTACTACCTTCTCTTAAATCACTTTTTGGTTTTTTACATCCCTTAGATAGAACACTTATAATTCCTAAGTCTTTAGTAAATATTTTTAATATTTTACTTGTTTCTAGATAATTTTGTTCTCCAACAACTATACCTTCTACTTTAATAAGTTTCATTTTAACACTTCCATAGTTTTAATCTATTTCATAGAAACCTAATTCTTTTAATAGTTTTTCTTTTTCTCTCCAATTATCTATTACTTTAACATATGTTTTTAAATTTACTTGTTTTCCTAAAAACTCTTCTATATCACTCCTAGCATAAGTTCCTACTTTTTTTAACATTTGTCCATTTTTACCTATTATTATTTTCTTTAAATTTTCACGATCTACTATTATTAGAACACCAATATTTATAATGGTATCTTCCTCTTCAAATGTTTCTGTTACACATGTTACTGTATGTGGTATTTCATCTTTAGTAAATCTTAATAATTTTTCACGAACTATTTCTGCTATGTAAAAGTCTCTTCCTATATTTGTTACTTTTTCTTTATCATATAATAGTCCTTCTCTTGGTAAATATTTTTTTATAGTTTCTATTAATTCTTCTATATTGTTGTTTCTTAAAGATGATACAGGTATTATTTCACTAAAATTGTATAATGTACTATATTCTGAAATTAGTTTTAATAATTCTTTTTTGTTTTTTATTAAGTCTATTTTATTTAGTATTAATAATACTGGTTTATTTAAATCTTTTACTTTATTTAATACAAAATTATCTCCTTTACCAAATGGTTTTGTTGCATCAACCATAAAAAGGATTGTATCTACTTCATCAATTATATGATATGCTTGATTATTCATTATGTTACCAAGTTTGTTTACTGGTTTATGAATACCAGGTGTATCAATAAAGACTATTTGAGAGTCATCATCATTATATATACCTTCAATTATATTTCTTGTAGTACCACTTACATGTGAAGTAATTGCAATTTTACTTTCTAAAAGAGTATTTAAAAGAGTACTTTTTCCTACATTAGGACGTCCAACAATACTTACAAATCCACTTTTCATTATTTCAAATCCTCACTATCAAACGGATATGGACATAATTCTTTTACTGTTAATGCTATCTGTTCTCCTAAGGGGTTCATACAAGTTACTATCATTTCTTTTTCAAATAATTCTGCAAATACTTGACGACATTGAAAACAAGGCATTCCTATTTTTTGATTATCACACATTACATATAATGAATCAAAATCTCCTTTTTTATATCCATTACTTACAGCAGATAATATTGCACTTCTTTCAGCACATATTGATGCTCCATAAGCAGCATTTTCTACATTAACACCCTTGAATTCTGTTCCATCTTTGCAAACAAGAATTGCTGCTACTCGAAAATGAGAATATGGTGAATAACTATTATTCAATAATTCAATTAACTTTTCTTTCATAAATCCTCCTAAAATAAACCAATAATTTTTGGTATAAAAATTATGATACCTACAATAGCTGTCATTAAAGCTGAAAATAATACTGCTCCTGCTGCTAAATCTTTTGCTCTTTTTGCTCTTATGTTATATTCTTGAGTAAACATATCTACTACTTCTTCAATAGCGCTATTACAAAGCTCCAAACTTATTACTAATCCAAAACATAATACTATAATAATCCATTCAATAGTAGATAATCCAAGTATTATTCCAAAGATCATTACTGCTATTGATACAAACAAATCTACTAATAAATTTCGTGCAGTTCTAAAACCATATAGCAATCCTTCAAAAGCATATTTAAAACTATAGAATATATTTTTACTTTTATATTTATTCTCTTTCAATCCCATAGCGAGATAAAACCTCCTCTTGTTTTGAAAACATTACTTTTTCATCTTCAGGATTCATATGATCATATCCTAAAAGATGAAGTAATCCGTGAATTGCTAAGAAGAATAGTTCTCTTTTAAATGAATGACCATATTCTTTACTTTGAGATTCTACTTTATCTAAAGAAATATATATATCACCTAGTATACGTATATCACTTCTATTAAAAGATTTGTCATCTTCAAGAGCAAAACTTATAACATCAGTAGGTCTATCTATTCCCCTGTATTCTTTATTTATTTCATGTATTTTTTCATTATCTACAATTATTATGTTAAAGATTACATTATTTAGTTTTTCATCTTCACATACTTTATATAAGAATTCTTTAAGTTCATCTAGATATAAAACCTCTTTATCTAGCATATTAACTACTTCTATATTCATATTTCCTCCTAAATTAATAATAAAACAATAGAAATAATAATTATTAATAATAGAATAATAGATAAAATATTAAGAAATATTGATGACTTTAATATTTTTGGAAGATTATCATAAGTCTTATCTAATAATCTATATATAATGTATCCTATTATTCCACCTATAACATTAAGTAATATATCATCTACATCAAATACTCTTCCTATTAATAACTGAGTACCTTCAATAGATACTGATGCTAAAAGAAGTAAAAAGAAAGTTAAAAATTTACTTTTTACTGAAAAAAACTTACCTACAAAAAATCCATATGGAAGAAATAATAATACATTACCTATTACATTTTTTACAAACAAATTTGAAAATAGCTTATATCTCATTATTTCTTTAAATGGAATAAAATTACTACTTGATGACACTGATTGGTCAGATAATGTTACTATTTGGAATAATATTAAAACATAAAATGCAAATATTAATAAAAGTATTTCATTATGTAATACTATTTTAACTTTATTTTTATATACATATGATAATCTAAACGATATTAAAACAACCAATGATACAAACACTATCGGCCATGTAGTTAGTAATATATCTTTAAAGTTATTGTATAATGGACTCATTAACTTATAACCCCTTTTTCTTTATTAATTGTTTTCATATTATAATTGTACTATTTTTTGTACTTCTTTTCAATTTATATCGTTAAAAAAAGAACAATAGATGTTCTTTATAAATTACTTAATTTTTCTTTAATTAATGTACTTACTTCTTTCATATCTGCTTTTCCTTTGACTAAAGGAGTAAGTTCTTTCATAACAAGACCCATGTCTTTTTCACTTGATGGTTTTACTTTTTTAATTACTTCATCAATTACTTTTTCAATTTCTTCTTTAGACATTTGTTTTGGTAAATAACTTTGTAATAATTCTATCTCTTCATTAGTTTTATCAATTAAATCTTGACGTCCACCTTTTTCAAATTCGCTAATTGACTCTTTTCTTGTTTTTATACCACGTGATAATACAGTTATCATTAAATCATCATTAATTTCTGTCCCTTTATTAATGTGTTCCATATCTGCATCACCTTTAATACCTCTTAATGTTTGAAGTTTTAAAGTATTTTTTTCTTTCATTGCTGCTACTATTTCAGCTTTTATCTTTTCATACATTATAAATCACTCTCCAAATATATTTTATCAAAAAAAGAAGAAAATAACTAGCTAATTATTTTCTTTCTTAATTCATCTTCTCTAATAAAAAAGTAATTACCATCTTTTAATACATATTTATCATCTTCAGAAGTTTCAATGTGATCAAGATCTTCAAGTTTAATTGTTAATATTGGCTCTTTCTCTCTCATGTATTCAACATTTCTTGCAGTTCTTAAAGCCTCTTCGTAGTTATTTACTGCACTTGGAAAGTCTAATAAAATTAATCTTTTATTAGTTAAAATAATAGATATTTCTACATAGTTATTGTCTTTTTTTAATAAAGCTTCATCACTTATGTATTTAACAATTTCACCTTTTAGTTTTTTATAATTATACATTAAACCTCCTAATTTAAAAAAAGACTATTATCTAGTCTCTATTTTGTCTATTTCTTTTTTGAGCATTTTTGATTCCTGCTTTTTTAGCTTCTCTACGTTTATCTCCAGGTTTCATATATGCTTCTCTTTTTTTGCATTCAGAAGGGACAGACTCTCTTGCTAACTTTTGTTTTAGTCTTCTCAAAGCTAAATCTAAATTTCCGTTTTTTACGGACACTTGTACTTGTGCCATTACTTTCTCCCCTCCTTCCGTCATTTACTAACAAAATTGTATCATATCAAATCAAATAATACAAGAAAATTCTTTATTTTTTAATGTTTTTAATGATTTTTTATGAAAATTAAAAGATATAGATAATAATTAACTATATCTTTTCTTATTTTGTTATTATTCTATGCTTGTAATAATGTACTCATATTTTTTAAATTCATGTTCTACTTCAAATGAAACTGTATATTTATTTCCTTCAACTAAATTCATATTTTCATCTGGATTTTTGTATTTCATTTCATATTTATTATTTGAATCATCAGTAAATATGCAGTCAATAGATGTAAATTCTTCTTCTTCATCTGTATTTGGATCAACAGTAAATCCAAAAGAAAGTTCACCTTTCTCAACTAGAGTTAAAGATTCTGTGTAAGATCCAACTTGATATAAATGTAATTTGTCTCTTAATTCTTCTTCATTTTCTACATCTTTTAATTCTTCATTAGTTGATTTAGAAAACATTTTATAACCTACAATAGTTTTTCCTTTTTCATTTTCTACATAATATACATTTACTTTTATATAGTCTTCATAACCATCTAAAACCAAGAATAAATCATCTTCATATTTACTAAGAGTTTTTTCATTATAAAGGTATTCAGTTTCATAATCTTCCCCAAAATATAGTGTACATTTAGTATTAATACATCCATAACCATTAAAATCAACGTCTTCTAATACAATTGCATCATCTAGTGATATTTTTTCTTCTGTATCTTTTTTATCTTCTTTTTTATTATCATCTGATGATGGTTTATTTAAAACAAGAAATACTATTGCTATGATAATTGCTACTACTAAGATACCAACTATTATAAATATCATTTTATTATTTTTCTTTTTTGGATTCTCTACATTATTTTCAATATTGTTTTGCTCATTTAAATTATTGTTTTCATTAATATTATTTGTTTCGTTATTCATAAATATCTCCTCTACTTTCTATTCTTAACTTTATTATATTAAATATTTGTTCTTTTGAAAATAAAAAATTACTATTTTTATTATTTAATGTAAACAAAAAAGAAGTTTATTAAACTTCTTGTATAACTGTAATAATCATAGGCTTGCATTCTGTTTCTTTGTAAAAATATTTTCCTAATCTATCTCTTACGTCATTTTTTATTTTAGTATAATCTACTTTTTTAGTGTCAACTGCAATATTACTTTCAATTGCATCTAAACAAATTTCTTCTGTTTCTTTAATAAGTTCTCCACTTTCTTTTACATATACAAACCCACGTGTTAATATTTCTGGCCCAGCTAGAATTGCTTTTGTTTGTTTGTCTAATGTACAGCTTACAATTACAATTCCGCTTTCTCCTAACATTTCACGATCTTTTAATACTAATTCTCCAATATCACCTTGGCTTTTTCCATCGATTAATATCTCATCTATGTCAATATGTTCAGGATTATCTACTAAAACACCATTTTCAAATGTAGCTACATCACCATTTTCTTTAAGAATAATATTTTCTTTTGCTATTCCTAATCTTTCTGCTATTTCAGCATTTTTAACTTGATGACGATATTCTCCTTTTACTGGAAAGAAATATTTAGGATCCATCAAATTAATCATAAGCATAATATCTTCTCTTGATGAATGATGAAGTAAATGTTTTTTTGCATCTAGACTAATAGCATTTACATCTTTCTTTGCTATTTCATCCATTATTAATGCTGTACGTTTTTCTATACCTTCATATGGTGGTTCAGTAATAAATATAGTATCAGTATTTTTTAACTTGATATATTTATCAAAACCTCTTAATATTCTTTCAAGATTCATAAATGGTTTTTCTTTTTCATCAGAAATTAAAATAACTACATCTTTATCATTTACATTAGTTAAATCTCCAATTCTTGATTTATCAAATTGAATATAATTCTCATCTAAAGCTCTATTGATAAGTGTTTGTAAACTCTTACCCATTATAACAACTTTTCTTTTTGTTTTAGAAACTTCATTAAATATCTCTTGAATTCTATAGATATGGGCTGACATTATAGTACAAATAATTCTATTTTCATTCTTTGCAAGAACATCACGAATAAAACCTGTTACTCTATTATTTGGACTTGTATGTCCTTCTTTTTCAGCATATATTGATTCACACATTAAGCATAATACACCCTGTTTTCCTACGTATGCTAGCTTTCCTATATCAGTCTTATAATTTCCCATCATTGTAGAATCAAATACAAAATCACCTGTATATACAATTGCTCCATCAGGAGTATATAAAACATAACATACTGAATCAGGTATTGAATGTGTTACACTTATTGGAAATATAACTAAATCTCCAAAAGTTATTTTTGAATGAGGTCTTATTTCTTTTAAATTATTGGCTTTTACTTGAGACTCTTCTAAGTCCTGTTTTAATACTTCCATAGTAAACTTAGTAGCGTACACTGGTAAATCAGGCATTTCATAAAGAATATCTGCCATAGCACCCATATTACTATCGTGACCGTGAGTTAAAAATATACCTTTTATCTTCTTTTGATTTTCTTTTATATAATTATAATCAGGCAAAATATAATCAACACCAAGCATTTTATCTGTTGCATATTTTAGTCCTGCATCAAATATGAATATGTTGTTATCTACATCTACAACATACATATTTTTACCCGTTTCATTTAGTCCACCTAGACTAAAAATTCTTATTTTACTCAAAATAATTCTCCTTTCTTTATAGATTTAAGAAAATACGTTCTTCATTATAACAAAATAATTGAAAAAACACAATTATTTAACTGCAAGTTTTAATAATGCATTGTGAGCTGCTTCTTGTTCAGCTTCTTTTTTACTACTTCCAGTACCTACTCCGTAAACAATATTATCTACTTTTACATTAACAGTAAATGTTTTATTATGAGCAGGTCCATTTTCATCTATTACTTCATATACAAGGCTTCTTTGTTCTGTTTGAACAAATTCTTGAAGAGCACTTTTATAATCACTAAAGAATACTATCTTAGGGTTTTCAATATATGATGTAGTAATATTAAGTATTACTCTTTTTACTGTTTCAAATCCTAAATCTAGATATATAGCACCCATTAATGCTTCAAAAATATCGGCTAGAATTACTTTTTTATATCTTCCTCCGTCATTTTCTTCACCATGTCCAACTTTAATAAAACGGCTTAGTGCTAATCCCATTGCATATTCATAAAGAGCATTTTCACATACATAGCTAGCTCTTAATTTTGTCATATCTCCTTCTTTTACATTTAAATTATTATATAAATAATCACTCATTACTAATTCTAATACAGCATCTCCTAGAAATTCTAATCTTTCATAATCATTTTTTAAATGATTTTCATTTACATAAGACGAATGTTGAAAGGCTGTAACATAATATTTTGTTTCTTTAGGTTCAATTCCTAATATTGAAAATAATTCATCCATAATACCACCTTTATTATTATATCAAAATTAAAAGTTTAATTAAATATCTTTTTATAATATTGATTAATAAACTATTTAATAGTAAAATATAAATGGTTGTGATGGTATGAAATTGCTTGTTAAACTTATAAAAATATATCAAAATACACCTCTAGGTTGTCATGATCATTGTAAGTTTTATCCAACGTGTTCTAACTACGCAATTGAAGCTATTAACGAATATGGAAGTTTTAAAGGAAGTTATATGGCTTTTAAAAGAATATTAAGGTGTAATCCTTTTAATAAAAAATGCGGATATGACCCAGTACCAATAAAGGAGAAAAAGAATGAAAAGATTTAAAATGTTTATTTTACCAGTTATTGCTATGTTACTATTATGTGGCTGTGACTTTTTTAAAGTAGATAATATGGAAGATATTGATATTATTACTACTAATTATCCATTAGAATATATTGTTAAAACTCTTTATGGTGAGCATTCACTTGTAAAATCTATATTCCCTGATGGTGAAGATACTTATACTTATGAATTAAATGACAAAGCTATAAAGAATTTTAGTTCTGAAGATTTATTTGTCTATGTAGGTTATGGAAGAGATAAAGATATAGCTGTTAGTCTTTTAAATAAAAATAAGAAATTATTGTTAATTGACGGAAGTTTAGGAATGAAACCTGATTATATTGATGAATTATGGCTTAATCCTTCAAATATGCTTATGGTTGCATTAAATGTAAAAAATGGGTTAATTGAATATATAAATAATAGTTATTTAATTAAAGAAATTGAAAAGAATTATGAAGAATTAAAATTAAAGCTTTCTATGTTAGATGCAGATATTAAACTAACTGCAGAGAATGGAACAAGTAAAACAATTGTTACTGGTTCTAAATCATTAAATTATTTAAAAAAATATGGATTTAATGTTATTTCTTTAGATGATGATAATCCTGCTATAGAAAAAACAATGCAAGAAGTTTCTAAACTTGCTGATGTAAATGCTGTTAAATACATTTATACATTGGAAAATGCTCCTGATAATCCTAATGTTAATTTATTATTAGAAAACAATTCAAACTTAACACTTATTAAATTAAAACGAATGGATAGCATTACAGATTCTGAAAGACATATTGGTGATGATTATTTTACTCTTATGAATAAGAATCTAGATGAAATAAAAAAAGAAGTATATAAATAAAATAAGGGAATTTAACTTCCCTTATTTTTTTATGTAATCTTCTACTTTATATTCGAATATTTTTCTAGATGATAATTTATCATCTTGATTAGTAATTTCATATGTATATTCAAGTAATGTATTTTTAGTAATATTATATTTTGTATACTCATCTTCTTTTAAATCATTTATATATTTACCATTATTTAAAACAAATTTATTATTTTTATTGTTCATTGTATAAGTTATATATATTTTATTGTCTTTGATTTCTAATAAATCACTATAACGTTCATTTATTAATGGTTTAGATAAATAATAATTATAGTACCTACTTTCTTTTTGTTCAAATAATAATGTATCTAATTCTTTATTTACGATTGCTAAGCTAGATAAAACACTATTATCTCCTTCAGTAGTTGCAATTATTAATAGATCATCTTTAATAAAATATTTTATTTTTGTATTAGAAGTAACATAATTGAGTGGAATATCATTTACTGCTATAAGATTACCTCCATCAGTATCCATTATATCTAAAATAATTGCTGTTTTATCTAAGAATAATCGTGTTTTCTTATTATCATATTTAATAAACTCATATTCTTCTTTATTATTTTCTTTCTTCTCTTCTTTTTTTTCCTCTTTTTTAGAATTGTCTTTTGCTTCTTTGTTGTAATAATTAAAAACAAATATTACTACAACTGCCATTATACCTAAAGCAATTATGGATGCTATTATTTTTGCAAATATATTATTATTTATATTTTTCATATTCTACTCACTCTTTTTATTCCCATAATAATTTTTTATGAATTCTTCTCTATATTCTAAAATTGAATCATTTTTTATTGCTTCTCTTAAATCTTCTGTAAGCTTAATTAAATATCTTATATTATGAATTGATAATAGTCTTGCTCCAAATGTTTCTTCAGCATTTATTAAATGCTTTATATAAGCTTTTGTATAATTTTTACATGCATAGCAATCACAAGTTTCATCTATTGGTGTAAAGTCTTCTTTATATTTTGCGTTTTTAAGATTAATTTTACCATACTTTGTTAATGCGTGTCCGTGTCTTGCAAGTCTTGTTGGACTTACACAGTCAAAAATATCTACTCCTCTTATTACATTTTCTATTATATCAATTGGATCTCCTACTCCCATTAAATATCTTACTTTATCTTTTGGTAAGTACTTATTTGAATATTCTACTTGTAGGTATTGGATATCTTTGGGCTCACCTACTGCTGTTCCACCAATTGAATATCCATCAAAATCCATTTTTACTAATTCTTCAACACAATGTTTCCTAAGGTCTTCATATTCTGCACCTTGTACAATGCCAAATAAGGATTGTCTTGGATTATTGTGTACTTTTTTACCTCTTGCAGCCCATCTAAGGGTTCTTTCTACGCTTTCTTCTACATATTCTCTTGTGTGAGGGAATCCTACACATTCATCAAAAGACATAGCGATATCACTATCAAGTTTATTCTGAATTTCAATTGATTTTTCAGGTGTTAGAAGAAGATTATCTCCATTATATTGATTTTTAAATCTAACGCCTTCTTCAGTAATATCACTTGGTTTTGCTAAAGAAAATACTTGAAATCCTCCTGAATCAGTAAGAATTGGTCCATTCCAATTCATAAATTTATGCAATCCTCCAGCTTTGTCTACTATATCTTCTCCTGGTCGTAACCATAAATGATATGTATTAGATAGAATTATTCCAGAATGAACATCATGTAGTTCTTCAGGAGATAATGTTTTTACTGTTGCTTGCGTTCCTACTGGCATAAACATTGGAGTTTCATAATCACCATAATTTGTATGTAATAAACCTAATCTTGCTTCTGTATTTTTTTCTTTGTGTATTAAATCATATTTAATTTTCATAATGATCTCCTTATAAAAAATGTGTAAACTTTTTCACATAAATACCGATTTATATTATATCATATGTCAATCTATATTGTAAGTTTTTCATAATTGTGATAAATTTATCTTGTATAATGTATGTAGCATAAGAAAGGAGTGTATAATGAAAAATTTAATGAAAATACTTTCCATATTAATTTTAATATGTGGAGTTATAGCTACTGCGTCAATATTGATGGATCCAACATCTATAAATGCTAATTTGTATACTTTTTGTGTTAGAATGATGGGTATATTTAATGCTAATATTTTATTTATTGCATCAATGGCTATTTGTTGTTACTGTCTTGAAAGAAATGATACTAATTATATCTTAAGAATTGTACCTATTTATTGTATGGTACCAATTATTACTTTTTCGATACTAACATTTTTTGACTTATCTGATGATGCTTTAGATTTATTTACTAATGTTTATAGTTTCTTTTATTCAACTCAAATGTGGGTATTAACTATTTCATTGATATTAGTTATTAAACCTAATAACCAAATTTCAAAAATAATACATTATATTGCATATGGAGCTATTATAATAAATGTTGTTTTATCACTTGTTGTTTCTGCAAAAACTTCAATGGTTGAAAGATTACCAAATGTATATGGAAGTAATAAATATGGAGGATTTAATTTCTCCACTGTAGAAGAAACAGAAAGCTTAGCAACTGTTATTTATGATGTTTCTGTATCAATAGAATTATTTGCAGTTTTACTATTATTTACTACAAATTATGCATTTAGTGATAAAGTTGAATTAGAAGTTGATGATATTGATTTTGAAGCACTTAAAGAAGAAGCTGATAAGTTAACTAAATCTCAAATGACTAATAAATATCCTGTTAAAAAGAAAAAGGTTGCAGCTAAGCAAAATGATAATCCTCAAGATGATCAACTTGATAGCGTGATACCTGTTTCTAGTGGCCCTGTAAAAAACGATACGATGAGTTATGCTGGTACTACAGTTGTAGCATCAAACAATTCAAATGCTTCTAAGATTTTAACTGAAGGTACTGGTAATCCTAATGTTCAAGTAGAATCTACTACAGCACCACCAAATAAGTTCTTATTAGATGATGATCAAAACAATCAAGGAAATCAAAGTCAAGGAAAATTCATGTAAAAAAGACATACAATCGTATGTCTTTTTTTTATTTCTTTTTTTCGTTTTCTTTTTGGCCTTGTTTCATTAACTTCCCAATTTCATCTGCTAATTTCTTGTTTGCTTCTTCCAAAGTCATTTTGCCTACTTTGAATGGTTCACCAATATAGAATCTTAAGTTTTTAGTTCTAAATTTATAATCACCACTTATTCCTACTGGTACAAGATAGGCATCTGTCTTTTGAGCCATTGAAACAGCTCCAAATTTAAATGGTAGTAAGAAAGCATCAGTTTTGTTTCTAGTTCCTTCAGGGAACAAACCAATTGCTCCGCCATCCTCTAGTACATCTAAGGCTTGCTGTTTAGCATTTTCATCATGGATACTTCTATCTACACTTATACAACCAGCCATTTTAAAGAACCATGCATGTCTTCCATCAAAATATTCTTTCTTTGCCATATAATGTATTACTCTTTTAGTAGATACTATTATTGCACATTGATCCATAACATGCTTATGATTGGCTGTAATTAAGATTGGACCATCTTTAGGTATATTTTCTTTTCCATATACTTTTGGACGATACCAGAACTTAAAAAACCATCCTAGAGTAGCTCTTAAAAATTTATAACCTTTTTCACTTCTTTTTTTACTTTTTGCCATTATTTTTCATTTCCTCTTCTTCAGCAAGTTTTTTAAAATCAACTTTACCTATTAATGTTTTTGGTAATGATTTTCTAAACTCGTATTCATATGGTAATGAGAATCTTGATAAGTTTTTCTCACATAATTCTTTAATACTCTTTTTAATTGCTGATGTATCAGTATAATCATTTTTTAATACTATTATGGCTTTTGCAACTTCCACTTTATATTTATGTGGAATTCCAATAACTGTACATTTTAATACAGCTTCATGAGATTCAATAACTGTTTCTATTTGTTGAGGATATACATTATAACCTGAAGAAACAATCATTCTTTTTAATCTACTTTGATAGAATATTACTCCATCATCTCTTATATATCCCATATCTCCTGTATGAAGCCATAATTTTTTATCTTTATGTATTTGTAATACATCATTTGTTTCTTTTTCGTTATTATAGTATCCCATCATAACAGTTGGACCATTTATACATATCTCTCCTATTTCACCATGTGGTACTTCATCTAATGTATGTGGTTTAACTATTTTAATACTATTTCCTGGAAATGGTATTCCTATACTTCCTAAAACATTATAGTCACCATATGCTAAAGCTGCTGCTCCTGATGCTTCAGAAAGACCATAACCTTGCATTATTAATGCATCACATTTATGATTTAATAAATATTCATTAACTTTATTTCCAAGAGATTCTGTTAGAGAGTCTCCCCCACAAATAACATATTTTAATTTTGATAAATTAAGTTTTTTATTATTTGTATTTAATAAGGCTTCAAATAATGTAGGTACTCCAACAATTATACTTGGATTATGTTTAATAAGTAATTTATCAAAATGTTTTGCATCAAATTGAGGTATTAAATCAACACATGAACCAATATGTAAAACTCCATGCATTGATACAGCTAGGCCAAAAGCATGGAAAACAGGCATTATTGCTAGTACTTTATCGTTTGGTTCTAGTTTAGTAAATAGTATTTTAATTTGTTCTGCTTGAGCATTAAAGTTACCATTTGATAATACTATACCTTTTGGGGTACCTGTAGTTCCTCCACTATGTAATATTACTGCAGGTGTATCTTTATCTACTGCCGCATCTATTTTTCCTTTATATGTTCTTCCTTTATTTATAAAATCTGGCCAACGTAAGTATTCACCCTTAAAATATGGCTTTTTAATTTTATAACTTTTAGTAAAAATATATCCTAGTTTCATTGAAAAAGACATTGAACTTCCTGCTGATACTAATATTGTCTTATATACATCTGTTTCTTTGATAACTCCTGCTACTTTCTCATAACATAAATCTATCATTACAAGCATAACACTATTTGTATTAATCAAATAGTTTTTAATTTCTTGTTCACTTGATAATGGGTGAATCATACTTGCAATAGCTCCAACTTTGTTTAAAGCATAAAAGCTTATTAATGCTTCTGGAGTATTTGGCATACAAATAGTTACTACGTCACCTTTTCTTATACCTTGTGATCTAAATGCTTTAGCAGCACTATCAATTTGCTTCATAAACTCTTTATATGTTACAGAATGTCCATAATAAGAGTATGCATTCATTCCATCTCTTTCATCTACTTGATTTCTAATCAAACTATATATTGATCCTTCAGGAACTTGAAATTTTATTTTTTCTTTTTTATAAAATTCATTCCATGGAGTTTTATCTTTCTTTTTAAAATTTATAAAGTCAAAAAATCCCATATTTTATACCTCGCTATCAGTTAATTTATCACTAATTAATTTCATAAACTCTTCATTTGCTTCATCTAAATTATCATTTTTTACTTCAAATGGTTCAAAAAATGTTATAGTTGGACCTTTTCTAAAAATTCTATATTTACCTTTAATTACAAAAGGGACTATTTTACTATTTGCATCATGTGACATTTTTACTGCCCCTATTTTAAATGGTAAGATAACTCCGTCTCCACGATTTATTGTTCCTTCTGGAAATATTCCTATTACTTTTTCATTTTCTAAATAAGTAATTGCTACAGGTAAAGCTTTACCATCATGAGTTTTCCTTTTTACAGGAATTAATCCCATTGATTTAAAAAACCATCCAAATAATCCTTTAAACAATTCTTCTTTAGCTAAGAAATGAATACACCTTTTTGTTGAACACATTAATATTGCACAATCCATATTATTAGTATGATTTCCTGCTAAAACTACTCTTCCCTTTTTAGGAATATTATTCTTTCCAACTATTTTTGGTCTATATAATACTATAAAAAACACTTTTCCTATTGATCTTATTATCTTGTAAAAGATGGGATCTTTGGTCTTCATAAGCACACTTCTTTCTTATATAGGCTACTTACTAATTATAACATACTTTAGTAAATATTTAAATTATTTTAAAAAGTTAACTAATTTATCATATAAATCATTCATATTATTATATCCTAGATTATATGCATCTTTTAGTTCTTGTTCTGTTTTCTTTATTGGATTTATATCTATCTTTTGTGTCGGTCTTATAACAAATATTTTTTTCTCTTTTGCTAATTTGTCTATATTATTTAAGCATTTATTATATCTTTTTGGTCTTGTTATAAAAGCTTTAATAAATTCTGGATATTTTCTATATCTTCTTGTTACTTTTTTTAGCTCTTTTTCAGTAATTTCATTTTTTCTATAATCCATAGGCTGAGTTAATATTACTACTACTTTATCATAACCCATTTCAATTGCTTTCTTTACAGGGATACTATCAGCTATTGCTCCATCAAGATATTTTTTATCATTTATTTTTATTATACGTGACAATAATGGCATAGCAGACGTTGCTCTTAATTCTTCTAATTGTTCTATTGGCTTACTTATTCTCAAATATTCTGCTTGTCCTGTTACAACATTTGTTGCAACAGCATAAAACTTTTTATTATTGCTTACAAATGTTTCTTCATCAAATGGAAATAGCTTTTTTGTTACTTTATAGTAAGCAAATTTCTTATTTACTACATTTCCTGTTAAAATTAATGATCTAACACTCATATATCTTTTATCATTACAGTATTTTAGATTATAATTTAGAACACGTTCAGGTTGGTTTGAAAAATAGTTTACTCCAAATAATGCTCCAGCACTAACACCTATTATACAGTCAACATTTAGACCTTTTTCATATAGATATGCTAAAGCTCCTGCCGTATATAAACCTCTTAATGCTCCACCTTCTAATACTAGACATGTACTCATAAGAAATCCTCCTCATATTCATTTAATTTATTATATCAAATATTTTTATTTAAAAACAAAAAAACTCCAAATATGGAGTTTTTATAATGCAAAATAATCATTATCATAATACATCGAAAACGGCAAAATTTAATGTATTTGATTAATAACTATCTTGTAATTTTTTTAAAAAATATAAAAGTATTTTTTACTTGCTACTATTAATATGCTTACAATTTAATTAATCCCATTTAATTCGAGCTATTTATTAATCATTGCATCTTTCATAATAAATATAAATTATAAATGTTTTAGAGAAATTAGATAAACTATATTTGCTAGCTTTAAATATAGTAAATCTTTTTTCAATGGTTAAAATAAATACTTAAGCTTATTTAATAGTAATATTATATTTTTTAATACGTAATAAAATTCAATTCAACTTTCCCCCTGAATTTTATTAGGTAAAGATTTAATATTTGCCGGCATATTTAACCTCTTTACGTCTTACTATAATATTTAAAATATTATATTATGTCAAGAAAAAAATAAAAAGAGTTGCCTCTTTTTATTCATATCTTACTCTTTTTGCTACTACTAATAAATACTTATCTTTGTACTTATAGAATGTCTCATTGTGAGAACAAGTTTGCAAAATTAATACATCATCTGTTTCATCAACGTCTACTTTTGTATCATATAATGATTTATTCTTTAAATAATTAATATGTTCATTCCATGAAGAATCATTTTTAAAGTTTAAATACATATAATTTGGATCTCTTGTTTCTATATATACAGAGAATATTTGATATGTTCCAACTCCATCTTTATCTTCTAAATAAATATATTGATTATTTTTATAGAATTCTTCATCATAATAATTTTCTAAGTCATTAAATGGAACGTTTAATAATTCTGTATCACCATTATGTCCATATATAATGTTCTTTCTACCACTGTTTACTTCTACTCTATAATCTAAGAATGGAGTTCCTTCGACAGCTTCTTCACCATTAATATTATGATCTAAGTAATATTCATTATCATCATGTTGAACAACTACTGTATTGATTGAAGTATTTGGTATTGTTAATACTCCTACTATTTCATCATTGTCATATTCTTCTTGTAATCTCTCAATTGTTTCTTTATGAGGATTAGATATTTTTGCATCTGTTCCTGGATGTTTTTCATTATCATTCTTTTTATCTTTATTGGTATCATCATCTATGTTCTCTCTTTGTTCACTATTAGCAGATTCATTTGAACTTGAATTTGTAGCGAAATAATAGATTGAACCACCTACCGGTATTGTGACTGCCAATGCCCCTATTAGTATTCTCCTTAATACTGTGTTCATCTTATCACCTCAATAATCTATTATAAATGAATAGTCAATAAAAAGTAAACATTTTTATTTATTCATTTATTCCTTCCTATTTAAACATTTCTAAAATAGTATCTTTATCTACTAATCCAACGCTTCTTTTATATTCTTTTCCATTTTTAAATGCAATAACACATGGAATACTCATAATCCCGTATTTTTTTGCAATTTCTTCTTCATCATCTACATTTATTTTATATACTTTATGATCTTTGCTTACTTCATCCATTATTGGTGAAAGCATCCTACAAGGGCTACACCAATCGGCATAAAAATCAACTAAGACTATTTCTTTTTCTTCTAAAACTTTCTTTTGAAATTCATCACTGTTAATTGCTGTACTCATTTACCTATCCTCCTTACATTTATATTATAGAATAAATTTTACATTAATACAAATAAAATTATATTTAGGCACTAATTATTACTAATATTAAATTAAAATATTATTGTTGCTGCTCGCTTAATTCTCTACCTTGTGAATCCTGAGATAGTGATTATTGAGGCAAATTAAAAGAGCTTTCTAGCTCTCCCTTGTTATTATTTTCACCATTTTTTGAAATGCTTGATGGTCTGTTATTGTCTCCTTGTACTCCATTATATAGTCCTGAATCATTTTGACTTGCTTGGATGTTTGTAGATGTGTTATTATCACCAATGCCATTTGTCTGCTGATTCCTGTAATCCTCATTATATGAGCCAGTTCCTTTAGTTCTTGCTCCGTTGCTTCCATATTCATCATTAATAATACCTTCTTTGGCTTTATTATATTCTATGTTCTTATATTTTTCAATATCAGTATTATCTGTAAATGTTATTGGTATTTTTTCAATCCCCATGTTTTTAGCAAGTCTTTCTTTTGTTTTTTCTTCTATTTCAGTTCTTAATTCATTACTTACATTGTATAATCTGCTTTTCTTTTTACTTAATGATAATTGTGTATCCTTACTGCCTTTAAATGTAGCTTGTTTATATAACTCTGTATATTTCTGTTCTAGCTTCTCTTGGACTTTCATAAGTCTTTTTTTCTCTTTGCCAGAAGTTATATATCTTCCAATTCTCTTTAATTTATTTATGATTTTAGATTATAAAAAAAAGATGCATTTTATTGCATCTTATCTTCTAGTCTTGACTTTATAAAATTCACTTTTAGGTACTATATAATTATCATTTATATCTTTTGAAAATGAGCTAGTTCTATATTCGGCGTTGATAAAAGAATATGTATCTGAATTTGGAGACACATAAAGAAAGCCATCATATCCTTCAATTTTATCTTTAAGTTCTGATAACACTCTTTTTAAACTAAATCTTTTTTCTTTTTTTACAACAACCATTCTTTCTATATCGTCACTACTTGAGTGCCGATATTCCGCACAAAAATATGAATATGCATCATAATATCTACTAGATAACCTGTAGCTACCTGATAGTAAATGATCTACATCAAGACTAGAAAAGTTCACATCTAAATTTCGCATAAACTTTCCTTTCATCTAGATTATAACACTTTAAAATTTTTTTACAAGTTTTGCATAATAAAAAAGATATAGATTGCTATATCTTTCCATAATATGTTTCGGGTACATTTTTATGCATTTTATCATTATGATTTAAAATCATCTCACATATTTCATCATATATATCATTTGTTATTGTAATTTTATTTTCTTTGATAGATTTACTTTTTTGGCATTTTTTATATATTTCATAAAAACATTGAGATAATTTAAATCCCATAAACTTTTTTCTTTCAAAGCCATTCATTTTATCTTCTGTAAGTATATCTATATCTGTTTTATTATCTATGGATATTAAATGAACAACTTCTTTATTATTTTGATTTCCTTTTTCTAGAAATAAGTGATTTATTTGATATTCTTTTCCTGTTTTTTCAATTTCTAATATTCCAGATCTAAATAAATCTACAAATGTTTCATCAAATAGTGCTTTATCAGCATTTTTTACTTTCTTAATGTACTCTATTGTCTCTTTGTGTACTTCTTTGCTTCTTTTTTCTATGTAATCTTGCCTACATCTTTGTTCTAATACTGTTGATATTTTAACATTGTTTCCAACAGGTCTTAAATCTAGTTTTAGATTATTTTTATAGGACTTATTATTAATGCTTTCTTTTTTATTTATTATCATGCTTTAGCACCTCCATGAATTTTGGCTCTTATTGATAATTGCTCTATTTCTTTATAAGTTTCAGGGCAATATCTTCTTAATATCTCTCTATTTGATGCTGAACTATGATATGCATAAAAACAGTCTGCTAAATACTCAGAAGGCGTTCTTATATAATCATTTACAGTATATCCTGATATACCACTTATCATATCATCTACTTGTCTTAATGAATATCCTTCTTTTTTAGCTAATTGCTTCCATTTTTTACCTTCTTTATCTTCTGATATGAATGAGTCTCTATTTCCTCCTTCTGCTTTACTAACGTTGTTATCTACAGCATGACCATATTCATGTAAAATTGCAGTAATTGTAAATTGATTTTCTGCTTCTGTGTCTTGAAAGATTGATTGTATTGATTGCTTATCTGATCTATATACCGCTTTCCAGCTTTCATCTTTAAAAATACCATTGTCCGTATCGTATGATTGCTGAAATATAAGTGATGTATTAGATACTAATTCCAATGAGTTAGCATCAATTTTTTCTAATTCTTTTATGCTTTTATCTACGAATTCTTCAAATTCAGAATTTGTAGATGATTTTGAAGGATCATATACATAATATAAATCATATACAGCACCATTGATATTTACTTGTGTTTTCTTAACTATTGAATTGCTTTTAATATCATACTTCCTGCAAAATTGTCGAAGTTCTCTTTCAGTTAGAGTTGTAACTTCATAGTTACTACCAATAGATGAACTAGATTCTCCTCCAGCGTTAAAGCATGCTTTTACAGCCGCTTCTTTGGCTTCTGCATCCGCTTCTTTATTTTTTACATTTGTTTCTTTTGCTTTTTTTTCACTCCACCATGCAGCTTCATTTTTACAATCTTCTGGAGGTGTGTCTCTATAATATATACTTGATTTATACTCGTTATATGCTTCTACATAGGCATCTGCTGATGATTTAAGAGCTGTTACTGCTCCTGCTGCAGATGTAATTGTATTAGCAGAATCACTTACTGAGCTTAAATAACCAATTATTGAATTAGCTATAGAATAAGTGCTTTCACTAACTCTATCAGCCCAGTTTGCTGTTACACTAGCTGTCGTATTAGAAAGCGAATTGCTAATATTACCTATTTCAGAAGATATCTCGTTTGCAAAACTACTTAATTCACTTCCTATGTTATCAGTAAGTTGATCACTTAGGGTTTTTATTCTTTGATTTAATTGTAAGGACATTTAATATTCCCCCTTTTATTAATTGCTTTCTATTTGTTCAATTAGATAATTATCAAATGCTTCATAAGTACTTGATACATCTTCTAAAAACTTAATATATTTTGCTAGTTGATCGCTTATATTTACGAATCTAGAAACATATTTAAGTAATTCATCATTAACCATATCTCCTGTTGTTCCACTCCAATATTTTGGCATACCACCTATATCTTTACTAAATTCGTTTAATACATCATCAATTTCATCTTTTTCATTTTTTAATAATTCAATTTTTGTTTTTAATGCATCGCTATCTATTTTTACTATTTTTGGATTACTTACATTATTTACTTCATAATTATACATAGGTTTCACCTCAAGTTTCTTTTTTCTCTTGATACGTCATTATTCATTCTAGAAAACTTTTCTCCATATGTTTCAACAACGCCACCAATGTTTGTTGACATTTTATTAAAGTAGTCACTTAAATATTCAAAATAACTTGTGTCTTCTTTAAGTATTCCTAAATAATTATTTATGTTACTCTCATAGGCATTAGCATCTAATCCTTCCCAGCATTCTGGAAGAGTTTCAACTATTTTTTCTATTCTCTCTCGTGATTTTTCAAATCTATTAAAATTCTCTTTTGTTCTATCACTTAGATTTCTTACATTATCCCATTCAATATTAATAGTTCCCTTCATGATAATCACCCATTTTCTTTCATATCTTTAGTCAACTTTATATTTTTTAAAGTATCTATTATTTGTTCTTTTGAACATGATAATAGAACGTCAGTTGCTTTAGATGCATTATTTAAATCTCCTGTAGATTCATATACTGTTTCTTTATATGTTTCATCATTAAGTAATTCATTATATTCTACATTTTCTTCTTTTGATAGATTATCTACATATGATTCAATTACTGATTTTTGAGAGTTATCATCTACATTACTTTCATATATATTTAATAATTTTTCTTGAATGCTCTCTTCATTTACTACTTCTACAACTTCTCCTACTTTAGAGAACTCTTCTAATCCTTCTAGCAACAAATCATAATTTTCTTCTAAATTTATTAATTCATCATATGTTATATTTTTAGATTGAGCGTATAAACTTAAATAATCAATAAGAGTAGATGTCATTACATCATCTTGAATGAAATCATTTACTTTACCTTCTACTACGCTTTTTAGGCTGCTGACAACTGATATATCTGATTTTTCATCATATAACATATCCTTTAGTTCTTGTGAAATATTAGCACTATTTAATAAAGTATCTTTAATTAAGTCAGCATATTCTTCACTAAATAGTTCATCTAAATTAACGTTATTTTCTGTTGCTAATTGTTTTAATGTAGATAATATAGTATCGAAATCATTATTTGCCAATGAAGTAAAGTCATTTACTTCATTACTTGCAATACTAGCTTCTTGTTCTTTATTATTATCTAATCCTTTTACATTTGGAGTATCTGTTACTAAACTACTACTTTCAGCTGATTGTGAGCTTCCTCCAACTCCACTGGAATTCGTATTACTTCCTCCTCCATTAGAATTAGTTTGGGTTCCTCCTCCTGTTGGAGGTTTAAATGAGTCACGTCCTTTTTGATCTTCTGTACTAACGTCAGATAAATAGTTTGTGCAACTATCTGAAAGGACTGACATAAAACTTCCTATTTCATTTACTTGCCTATCAAGTCTTTCGGGAAAACCACTACATAATCCCAATGACTCCAATAAAGAAAAGGCTGCATTTTCGCTTGCTTTAGGTAAATTTTCTACAGATGATACTAATTGATTACAGTTACTTATGTAGTCATTTATACTTTCATATTTCATTGATGTGCTATTATTTGCCATATTTTCAACCCTTTCCTTGATATTTGTAATTCTTTATACAATACTCCATACTATATTTATTATACTATAAATCAAAAAAAATGTAGATATAAATCTACATTTTATATGTATTTTAAATACTCTATTATTAAATTATCTTTTTTAGTATGATTTGATATACCAATAAATCTAAATTTACCCTTTTTTCTAATACTAAATGTATCATTTTCTTTTAATACATATGTTGGTTTAGTTAGTATTTCGTTATTTAGGATTATTTCCTTGTTTTTAATACTTTCTAATACTGTATCTCTATTTGTACCAATAATTTTAGATATGACATTATCAATTCTAAGACTTGATACTATTTTCTCATATTTTTCATATTTTCTTTCATAATCTTGCATTGTACTTAAGTCTATTTCTTCTAATTGTATTCTATTATTTTTAATAAATATTAAATTGTTTTTTATAAAATCACTTAGTTCTTCTAATATATAAAAATATGAGTAATCGTCTTCTACTATAATATCTCCTAAATAATTAGGTGATATATTTAATGAAAGTATTGTCCCAAGTATATCTTGATGCCTTAATTTTTCGTATGATTTGATTCTAAATAGACTTACTTTAGGAATAGTATTTGTATATAATATTACTTTTTCACTGTCTTTATATGGTAAATATTCTTTATAGGATTTTCTTTTTAGTTTGCTTGAAATCTGTTTGTATTCTTTTTGATCTAAAAATAAAGTATTTTTACCATTTAAAATCTTTTCAATACTATTTTCTATTTTATAAATGTTAGATTTCATTATTAATACCTTTTAAATTCTCTATTATTGAATTAATTAAGTTAAGAGGTGCTGAAGCTCCTGCTACTATGCCTATTGAACTTTCTTTTTTAAATATTATATTATCTAAATCTTTTATTTCTTCTACAAAATATACTTTTTTGCAGTTATTACATGCTATATTATATAATTCTTTTGTATTTGAACTATTTTTGCTTCCAATTATAATCATATAATCTGTTTTTTTACTTATTTCTTCGCATTCTTTTTGACGATTCTCTGTTGCTTTACATATACTTTTTTCTACTGATATTTCATAATCTTTATATATATCTTTTATTATATTTGTTAAATAGTCAAATTTCGAATTAGAAAATGTTGTTTGACTAATTATAAATAGTTTTTTATTCTTATAATCTTTTAGTTTTATTTTCAACTCTTCTAAGTCTTTTTCATCTTCAATAATACAGTAATTATTTCCTGCAAAACCTTTTGTTCCAATTATTTCTGGATGTGTCTTTTTGCCAAATAATATAATAAAGTTATCATTTTTGGCTTTTTCTACTTTATCATGTATTAGCTTAACTTTTTCGCATGTTAGATCTATTACTTTTAGATTATGTTTTTTTGCATATTCATATTGTTCTTTAGATTCTCCATGGGCTCTAAATATTACTTTTTCTCCATCTTTTATTTCAGTTAAGGAATTTATAGTTTTCATCCCTTTTTCTTCTAGTTCCTTTATTACATGTTCATTATGAATTAATTTTCCTAAACAATATAATGGCCCGCTTTCTAATTCTTTTTTGGCTTTATTATATGTATAATTGACACCTTTACAAAATCCTGAATATTTCCCTATAATGAATTCCATGCTCATCACCAAGTTAAGTATAACATAAAAAAGATAGTCATGTGACTATCTTGTTCTACGATATATAAGTACTTTAGTACCAACAGGAGTAGCTTCGTAATATCTTTGCGCATTTTTTCTTGAGCTATTGACGCATCCATTACTTCCGTGGTTTACATATATTTCTCCACCATATTCACTACGCCATTCATCTGCATCATGTAAGAAATAATTTGTTTTCTTTCCGTCACGTGCTAATCTCATGGCATAGTATACATTATGTCCTGCCATTGTTGTCTGTTCATCTTTTCCATATATTGTCCATATACCAGAAGGAGTTGGGCTTTTTTTAGAATGCCCTGTAACAACTGGTGAAGAATATACGAATTCTCCATTAATTATTAATGATTGTAATTGAGATGTAACATCTACTACTATTGCTGTATTTCCTAATAGATCTACATCAGCTCTTCTTATATAACCTTGTCCATAATCTGTATTTACTAAACAATAATCTTCTCCTACACTATAAAAGCTTCCTAAAGAATATTCTGGAACATTTGCTATTGCTTCTGTACAGTTTCTATCTGAATATAAGAAAGTATTATTTTTAACAGCTAAAACACCATATACTTGATTAGTAGCCATTTCTCTTGTTCCAAATCTCACATAGTCTTCACTTACATATGCAGGATGCCCATTTAATAATACTTCAACCCATCCATTGTTTAATCTTTGAGTATATTGTAATGTATCTCCTTTACGTAATTGATATACTACATCAGCATTAGTACTTGGACCTTGTCTTACATTTAATTTTCTAGTAGCAGTAACTACAGGTACTGATTCATAATGAAGTCCCTCAGAATCTAATTCTGAAAATTCCCCACTTACATATCCTGTTCTACCATTATATCTTACTTGATACCATCCGTTAGGCATAGTTTGAATATATTCTAAAGCTTCTCCTCTTACTAAATTACCCATAATTGAATCAGATGATGCGGTATTATTAACACTTCTTACTCTAACACCAGTAGTTGCTCTTACAACTGTTGGTAGTTGTTCAACTTCTCTTGAAAAAACATCTACATAAGATGCATTAATATATGCTTTTTGTCCATTATATGAAACTTCATACCACTCACCATTAACTATATTGGTATTTAATAATTCTAAAACATCACCTATATGTAATGTTGTTAAAACACTATTATTATTCGAACTATCACAATTACTTCTTACATTTACTCCAGTAGTTGCTCTTACATAATATTTTCTTTCTGGTTCTTGTACAGCTGCAACTGTTGAAGTTTGTGCAGGATTTTGTGCAACCGGTTCTTCTATCTCTACTAAAGCATTTTCTATCGTATTATCAATTAGTGTTTCTCCTAAGTTTGTTTCTTCTTTTTGAACTACAGATACGTATGGAACATTAGTAGCAGTTGCTTCAGCAAAAGAATTAGTTCCAAGCAAACTTTTAGTATCTGATGTAAACAATTGTGATACACCTACTGTTATTAATCCTCCTGCTATTACTATTGGTATAACAAGTTTTCCAACATTTACCCAATTAATTCTATAATTTTTTGTTTTATCTCTATAAATTCTGTCATTCTTCATTACGACAACCCCCTTTATCCCAATAAAGATGCGTACATTATATCATATTTTTAACAATTTGTCAAACATACATTCTATTAACGTATCTATAAGGTTGGTGTTGTCACTTTTTTCATACTTTATTTACAGGTAAACTGTTCAACAGTATTATCTTTATAATTCTCTGTTTCATAGTTTTTACATTTGATAAAAGTATTTATGCAGGTTACTTCTTTATTTTCTATTTTATATGTAATATAACCATCACAATTATTAATATTATTTATATCTACAATATCTTTTCTTTTTAAATATCCTTGACTAATCAAAAAGCTAAAAGGGATGTAGTTCTCTTCTATTCCTTCTCTTTCAACATCAATTTCATTTGAAGCTTTAAGATACCATAAAGCAGCCTCTTTTGCGCTCTCATTTATTTCTTTATATCTTTTTTCATCTGCTTTATTTGCAAAAAAGTTTAATAAAACTATTATTGATGATATAAAAATTATTATTGCAATTGCAGTTATAACTAATTTTTTCAAAAGACATCACCCTCTTATTAATTAATAACATTTATTCTACTAATTTTAATAATTTGTTTCAAGATATTTTTATATAATAGAAAAAAAGATGTATGAACATCTTTTTATTATGCTGATAATGTATCTGCTGATTGGCTTGCTGCAAGAGCAACATTGTCTTTTTCTGTATTTGTACCTTCTTTAATTGCTTCTGTAATTTTTGAGAACAAATCACTAAAAGCATTAACAAATTTTTCAACATTTGTTTTAAATGCCATTTGTTGTGATCCTGATGCATCATAGAAAGCTATTTCACTTGGTATTTGTTGTAGGCACTTTGATACGCTATCTTTATCTGCATCAAATTGAATTAATGCTGCTTCTACTGCTTTAATATTCATTCCTACTGCACCAGTTGCTGGATCAGCTGCATGTAAATATGGGTTTCCTCCCCATTCATCATACATTATATTTTCTATTTGCTCACTGTTTAAATTACCTATTCCACGAACATCTTCACTTGTAATTGTTTCTGCACCATGTTTTGCTGCAATAATATTGTATGCTGCAACTAAGCTGTTATAAGTATCATATGAATTGTCAATAAAGTATGCTAATGTGCTAAATAATTCTGGGAAAGCTACTTTTGAAAATTCTAATGCTTTTGGTGAACACCAGCTACCTTCTAATCCACCAAATAAATTTTCAGTACATGCTACTATAGCGTCAATTGCTGCTTCGATATTTTCATAATAATATGCTATATCTTTCTTTGCTACTTCAGGATTAAATCCTGTGAATCCATTTCCGTCCATACTATCCTCCTATTTTTTAATTTTAGACATTTAAATTTTATCATTTATTTTTTTATAATTCAATTATTCTTTAGAAAAATAATTATATATTTGTAAAATTATACATTTTCGTTTTCCAAACTTAATAAAACTTCTTTTAATTTTTCTTTCATTTCATTAAATAAATCATTATATTTTGTAACATATTTAGTCATATTTGTTTTATATGCTGAATTAATTACTACCGGATTATTATAAACTTCTATATTATTTGGAAGATTTTTAATCATCTCAATAGATATTATAGATAATATATCAAAATTATGTAAAGCATATTGAATCTTATCATAGTCCACTTCTTGATTTCCTGTTTCTGGATTACTATTTAATAATCTATTTGGATTAAACTTTTTGTCTGAATAGTTTTTTATTAATTCAAGTGTTTTGTCATGATTCCACTGATAATATTCATCTAAGCTATTTTTTACTGATTGTTTGCTGCAATGTGATGCTACATAATTATAAGCATTAACTACTGTATTGTAAGTATAAAGAACATGTTTAATCATTTCATTTGTTAAGTCTTGATACTCTTTAATATATTTATTTGAGAATTCTTCTGCTTCTTTTGAATACCAGGCTTTAGCTAAACCTTTTTCTTCACTAAATAATGTTTCTATAGTAATATCAAGTTCTTTTTTTGTTATACATGAAGATATCAAGTAATTCTTGATTTTCTCTTCAGCCATTTCAGGATTTAAATTAGCACTATCCATTTTACCCTCTCTATCTTTTCTATTTAAGTATAGCATATTTTTGTTGTTATTGTTCAACGAAATATAATATATCTGCAATTTTTCTTGATGTTGATACTATTGGAGTTACTGTCGAATTATTCTTTTTATAATAGAAGTTTGTTGATCCCCCACCATCAAGGTTATATCCAGTTCTACAATTCAAACTAATCATATAATCTGCCATTGCTTTATGGTTAAATCCAACTCCTCTATTTCCTGTTCCATTAGTATTTGTTATTATAACAAAATTATTTCTATCAATCTGACATAAAGCTTGTCTTATATTATTATCTGTAGAATTAGTTACTCTATTATAATTTTCAACTAATACAGGAGAGAAAGTCATTGTATTTCTAACTCCATTATTTTTCATTTGTTGTAATATTTTTTGGTTATTAGTGATATGTTCTCCTCCACCATGTTCAAATTGATATACTGCTAAATATCCATTTTGTTTTAAAGCATATACAGGGGTTGTAGAAGGAAGTGTGTATTTTGTAAAGTCTCTTACTAATTTACCTTTAGAAAATATTACTGGTGCAGTTGGTGATAATCGCCATTCTTTTACATAATTTTCATAGCTACTACCAGCATTCATAAGAAATCCACTGGCATTTATAGCAATCATTCCCTTATTTCCATATCCATATTTTCTTATTGAATTATCTATAATTGTTTTTGTTGTTTCTAATTGCCCAAAGTTTGTATTTACTTCAACATTCATTTGATTATATGCATCTTTTACCCATATATGTGTGACAACAAAGTATCTTCCACCTTGTTCGGTCCAATATTTAAGTGTAGGACTATCATATTGAGTAATAACACTTCTTCCTCCAGAAGATATTGGAGCATAATCACATTTTATATCTGTATAATTACCTACTTTATCATATACTCTTACAACATCATCTTCTAAATTAGAACTTGTAGTAAACTTAGGTGTATTATAAGTTTTCCCATTATGAACATATTTAGATACTCCACTGTCATCAGTTGCAGTTACATTATAAGTTACTTGTTTATTACTTATTGAAGCACTACAAGATGCTTTTGGAGCTTCATTATCAATATTGTTTACAGATACAGTAATTGAATCTATTTTATACCCATTTTTATCATACATATTAAATACATATTTTCCATTTTTCTTAATAGTATAAGTTAATGTTTCAGATGTTACTTTTTTAGAATCAGGAGTAATATAATAACCGAAATTATTTGTATTATTAATTATAGTTACTATTAATTGTCCATCTTTTTCTGTTTTTGTCATTGAGTAATTATTTCCTTTTACTGTAACATATCTTGTTAAAGTATTATTGTAATCATTGTATTTTAATGTGTATTTAATTGCATACGTTCCAACTTTACTTGTATTAACTGTTCCACTTACTTTTACATAAGAAGATAGATCTTTTCCTAAAGTATCTCCTGCTACGAAACCTGGTTCTGTATAAGTACCATTTACTGGTAATGTAATATTAGTAGATCCTTTTAATCTAAAATCTATATATACTTTTATTTGCTTTACATTAACTATTCTAACTAGAGTATTATCGTATCCTTTTACTTGCAATCTATATTCTATTTTGTATGTTCCTGTTGCATTTGTATTAAGATTACTTGTAACTTTTACTTGGTTATGATAATCTATTCCATCTTCTCCAATGGCAGTATAGCCTGGTTCAAAGAAAAATGCACCTTGCTCAAGATCCATATTAGTATTTCCTATTAACTGAAAGTTAACATTTAATCTTTTTTCTACAGTTATATTTCTAGTTAATGTTTTTTCAAAATCATCTACTTTCAAATAATAACTAATTGTATATTTACCAGGCGTACTAATGTTTAAATTACTTGTTATTTTTACTTGGCTCTTATAGTCAATTTTATCATCTAATGCAGTAAATCCTGGATCATCAAAGAATTCTCCTTGATATATACTTACATTTTCTTCCCCTAATAGTTTAAAATCTATTTCTTTTGGTATTGGTTTATCTTTAACAACTACTACCCTTGTTAACCAAGTTATGAAATCATTTGTTTTAAATGTATATATTAATTCATATTCTCCAGATTTTGTTGAATCAACATTTCCTGTAATAGTTACATTGTTTTTATAGTCTTGCCCATTATATTTTGCAATATAACCTTTTTCATTATATTTTTCGCCATATTTTATTTCTTCTAGATTATTTCCGTTTAATTTAAATTCAACGTTTTTGGATACAACATTAACTATTCTTATTAGTTCTATTCTTTCTCCATTTTTACTTAATACATAATGAATCTCATATCTTCCTTCTCTTGTTGTATTAGCTCCTCCAATTACTGTTACATTATTTGATACATCTTCACCAGTTTTTGATTTTGCTATAAATGAAGGATCTATAAATTCTCCATCTTTTAGAATTGTTATTTCTTGTCCACCCAATAATTCAAATGTATAATTATTGCTTGATGGATTTTCTTTTTTTTCAATTACTACTTTTCTTGTAGCAAGTATATTTCCATCAATACTATATGTTATTTCATATGTCCCAGGAACATTATAATTAATATTGTTTTTTACATCGACACTTATATATACTTCATTATTATTAATGTCATATACTTTATAGCCTTGTTCTTGATAAGTAGCTCCAGGAGATATTGTAATATTATTTGGTCCAGTTAAGACTATACTATATGTTATTGTACTAGTTGTATCTTCATTTGTTTTTGATTTTGTTGCTGCATAGAAAAAGAGGATTAATATTATAAAAAACAAAGCACAGCATATGGTCATAATTGTATTTCTTTTCATATTTCCTCCTTTATTATTATCTATTATTATAATAACAAAAAAAGACTTTTTTATAAAGTCTTTTTTATGCATTTACTTGTAGAGTATCTACTGATTGTTGGTATGCTAAACGAGTATCAAATATTTCTTCACTCATAGCTGTATTTAATGCAGTTAAAATATTTGAACATTCAGAAGAAAAACAATTTTTTAATCTTGTTATATTTGTTGTATAAGCAATTTGTTGGCTATTATTTTCATCATAAAGAGCCAAATCAGACGGAATTTCATCAAATTCTTTTATAATATTCTCTACTTCTTTAGTAAAAATATTAATTGCTTCTTGTACACTTGTTATATTCATACCAACTATTCCAGATTCTGGATGAGAAGGATAGAAAACTGAAGCTGCTCCGCTTTCAAGCAATTCAGCTGCTCTTAAATAATTATTTCCTGTTACAGCGTCTGTTGCTACTGTATTATCTCCTGATGCTTTAGAAAGTACATCTAGTACATCTTGCACTATTCCATTATATGGTTGAAGCCCATTTACTCTCGCCATTCTATTATAAGATCTTATAGCATTTCTACATGTTGACATCGTATATTGAACAAATTCTGCTACTATTCTATAATATCTTGGAATATAATTTTTAGAAAATTCAACGGCTTTTGGTGAACACCATACTCTTTTTATTCCAACATCATCAGAAAGAAATGCTCCCATTGCTTGTGACATGTCATTTGTAATTTTTAAAGTAGCATTATAAAATGAATCTATATCATTTCTTGCTTTTTCTGGATTTAATCCAGTAAATTGATTACCATCCATACATTACTCCTATATTATGTTTTAATTATATCATTAATTATTTGTATTCATATACTTTTCTTTAAAATAATTTATAATTGGCTGTACTTCTAGCTCTTTACCACATACTCTTTTTGCTACTTCATTAACATTGTATGCTCCACCATATTTATGTATTTTGTTATTTAAATATTTTGTTATTTCATGTATTTTTCCTTCACTTAATAAAGTGTCAATATCTCCTATTTCTTTATTAATAAGTTCTAATAGCATTCCATCAAATATTGATCCTAATAAATAAGAAGGAAAATATCCAAATGATCCATCAGACCAATGCATATCTTGAAGTAATCCATCTTTATAATTAGTACTTGAAATACCTAAATATTCTTCATATTTTTTATTCCATATATTTGGTAATTCATCAATATCAATTTTATTATTAATAAGATCTTTTTCAATTTCATATCTAATAATTATATGTAGACAATAAGTTAATTCATCGGCTTTTGTTCTTACTAAAGATGGCTTAGCATCATTAAAACACTCTACAAATTCATCTATTGATAAATCTGTTTTTAATGTTTCTTTTATTTTGTCATATATTGGTATAAAAAAGCTTTTTCTTCTTCCTAATATATTTTCATAAAATCTTGATTGAGATTCATGAAGAGCATATTTAGATACATCGTATGTTTCATATCTAGATAAATTATCTCCTATATTTTGATCAAATATACCATGTCCTCCTTCATGAACTATAGTACTAATTGAATCTATTGGATTTTCTCTATTAGAAAAAGTAATTCTAACATCATTTTTGTTTAGTTTTGTTGTATAACCATGAGTATATATACCCAAAGCTCCTCTTTCATTATCAAAACCAATATAATCTAATAAATATTTTGCAAGATTGATAAACTGAGTATCATCTAATACATTTTTTACTTTACTTATATTCTTTTTCTTTAGTTGTTTTACTATAGGAATTATTTCTTCTTTCAGTTTACTAAATAGTTTATCTATTTGTTCACTAGTAATTCCTTTCTCATAATCATTTAACATCGAATTATAAATATTATCAGTATTAGGATACATATATTTATAATATTTTATTGTATATTCTATTATTCTTTTTAAATATGGTTTGAAGCTTTCATAATCATCATTTTCTTTAGCTTCTTTCCAACAATTTAATGAATTGCTTCTAAGAGTACATAATTCTTCAAAAAAGTCTTTTGGTACTCTTTTAAACTTGTAAAAATCTTCTTTTAAATCTTCAAAATAGATTTGTTCTTCTTTTGTTAATTCTTTATACTCATTACTATCTATTAATGAATTAATAAGATTAATAAATTCTTCACTAGTTTCTAAATCATATGCTTCCAATTCATATTTCGTGCTTGTCTCTATTAAATAATCATAACTTTGTTTGGGAGCAATCGTATCCATTTCCCATCTTAAAACTGTTATAATGTAGTTTAATTCTCCTATTCTTTTTAAATATGCTTCTATCTTTTCTCTATTATTCATAATTCCTCCTACTAAAGTATAACATTTTTATTGACAAAATTTATTTATTTTTCAATAATAATTGTGGTGATTTTTATGATTTATTGTATTTTGAGCTTTCTTTGCTGGGGAATTGCTGATTTATTTTATAAAATTGGTAATAAAGATCCTAATGAAAAAAACTCACATTTAAAAACAGGAATATTTGTTGGATTAGTTATGGGATACCATGCTACTATCTATATGATTACTAATGATTTAAGTGTTGGAATAATGGATTTATTAAAATATTTACCTGTTTCGTTATGTTATATAGCAAGTATGGTTATAGGATATAAAGGTCTTAAATATATAGAGCTTTCAATATCTAGTCCTATTCAGAATACTTCAGGTGTAATTACTGCTCTACTTCTATTATTATTTTTTAAAGAAGCATATGATATACCTATATATTTAGGTATACTTCTTGTATTTATTGGAATATTAATAATATCAATTAAAGAATATAAAGAAGATAGAAACTTTGATTTAAAAATATATAAAAAGAAAATTAAAGTATTAGCAGTTATTCTTCCTCTTATGTATTGCTTATTAGATGGTCTTGGAACATTTTTAGATGGCGTATATCTTGATAAATTAGAATTAATAGATGAAGATGTTGCACTTTTATCTTATGAATATACATTCTTCATTTATGGAATAATTAGTTATATTATTTTATCATTTAAAAAAGATAAGATTATATCTAAAAATGATCCATCTAAACTTGTTGCAGCTGTATTAGAAACAGTTGGACAATTCTTCTATGTTTTTGCAATGGCAGAAGATTCCGTTATAAGTGCTACTATTATAGGTTCATATTTTATACTTGCTTTAGTCCTATCAAGTATATTTTTAAAAGAAAGATTATGCATTCAAAAATATATTGGAATTGGAATAACTAGTATAGGTATAATAATTCTTTTAATATTAGGATTATAAAGATATAGTAATATATCTTTTTTTATATTTTTTTATTTACTTTTTCTTGTTTTTTATTGATAATAAAAATGTAATATAGATTGAAGGAGGAATCATTATGGAAAAAGAAGTTAATATTGAAGAATTTGAAGAATTATTATCTTCAAAAAAGCTTGGTGAAGCAAAAAATGTCTTGAAAGAAATGAATGAAGTTGATATAGCTGAATTTATTCAAGAGTTACCAGATAAAAAGCTGGTACAGGCTTTTAGGCTGTTGCCGAAAGAACTTGCTTCTGATGTATTTGTTAATATGGATGAAGATATTCAAAAGAATTTAATTACATCATTAACTAGTACAGAAGCTGCTTTAATTATTGAAGATATGTTTACTGATGATGCTGCTGACTTATTTGAAGAGATGCCTGCTGTTATGGTTACTAAGCTATTGAGTGGCGTTTCTAAAGAGACAAGAACTCAAATAAATAGATTATTAAAATATCCTGAAAATTGTGCTGGTTCTTTGATGGCCATGGAGTATATTCATCTCAAAAAAGGATTAACAATAAAAGCCTCTATTGAAAGAATAAGAAAGCAAAAAGATGATTTTGTTTCATATGATTCGTGTTTTGTAACAGATGATACAAGAACACTTTTGGGATATGTAACAATTAAAGATATTTTGACAAATGATCCTGATACCTTAATAGATGATATTATGGTAAAATGTGAACACAAAGTTAATACTTTGACTGACCAAGAAGAAGTTGCCATGATATTTAAAGATTATGACTACTCTACTCTTCCTGTTGTAGATATGGAAGATAGACTAGTAGGAATTATAACTATCGATGATATTGTTGATATTATGGAAGCTGAAACAACAGAAGATATTGAAAAAATGGCTGCTATTACACCAAGTGATAAGCCATATATGAAAACCGGAGTTTTTGAAACTTGGAAAAAAAGAATTCCTTGGTTATTGCTACTTATGATAAGTGCTACTTTTACTGGTCAAATTATTACACATTTTGAAAGTGCTTTATCAACTTATGTTGTTTTAACTGCTTTTATTCCTATGCTTATGGATTCTGGAGGAAATGCAGGAAGTCAAGCATCTGTATCAGTTATAAGAAGTCTTTCTCTGGATGAAATTGAATTTAAAGATACTTTTAAAGTATTATGGAAAGAATTTCGTGTTGCAATATTGTGTGGTATTACTCTTGCCTGTGCTAATTTTATTAAGTTATTATTTATCGATAACGTTGGTGTTACAATCTCATTAGTAGTATGTTTGACTTTAGTTATTACAATATTAATTGCAAAACTTATTGGTAGTTCTCTTCCTATTATTGCTAATAAATTGGGATTTGATCCTGCTGTTATGGCAAGTCCTTTCATTACAACACTTGTAGATGCTGCATCATTAGTAATTTATTTTAAAATATCTACTATTTTATTAAATATATAAAAAAAGAGCTATTGCTCTTTTATTTTTTTGATTTAAATGGGTGTCTTATTTTGTTTTTTAATTCTGTTCCTAGAATATTAACTGATTTGTTATATAAGATATCAGCACTTTTATCATCAATTTCTAATTGTTTTTTAAAATCATTAATTATCTTTTCTTTATTATGTTTTCCTACGATAAAATGACTTTCTAAAATGTCATTAATTATGATACATTTTTCTCTATCATATCCTGTTGTTTTTATTAATTTATCTATATATGTTTTTCTATTCATGTTGTCTCCTATTATTTGTTCTTACTTTTTATATCTTGTAATTCAAAACGATATTTTTCTTTTACATTTGGATATTTTTGATGATCTACCTCACTTAAAAACATTTCTTTAGGTCTAATATATAATTTAGAATCTTCATATAAAGCTCTATAGACAACATATTCTTCTTTTGTTTCTGAATGAATTGCTACATCTTCTACCATGTACAAGTCTCCTTTAAAATGTTTATATATGCCTTTTATTACAAGTTTTCTCATATGTCCTCCAATAACTAATAGAATTATAACATATATATCTATATTTTTTTAATAAAAATGTATATAATATCAAACAGGTGATTCTATGGAGATAAATGAGCAAAAAAAGGAAATAATAGACCAAATAAATTTTATGAAAAGTACATCATTTGAAGAAATCTTGCTTATTTTTAAAAGTGCTGCTTCTCTTTATTTTAGAAGTGTTATTACCTTTGGCTTTAATTGTAAAGAGTCCAAAGAATGCATTAATGTGTTGAAAGAAATGTATAAAATCATATTAAAAGAAAGAAAGCTTCTTAATATTATAAAGATTAATATTGATTCAATTGATTTAGATGATACTTCACTCGTTATAGATATGTTAGATAGCCTTAATGATAATACATATTTAGCTTATGACTCAGTACTAACAGAAATTGAAACAAGTTGTGATTTACAAAGCGATGATAGATGTTTAAGACCGAGAATGGGAATAGATTCTTTATTAACAAATAATGAATATGAAGGAAAAGTAATAAAATTAGTAAAAAAACTATAGACTGTATAATCTATAGTTTTTATTTTCCTTTTATTAATATTTTACCATTAATAGTATCTTTTAGATTTGAAATAAAATATTCTGCATCTTTATGTGTTCCAGATACCATTCCATAATGTATTGGAACTGCAACAAGAGGTTCAATATAGTTTGTAAACTCTACTGCTTCTTCTTTATTCATGGTATATATTCCACCTATTGGTACAAATAGTACATCACAAATTACACTTCTTGCTTCTTTTGTATCATCTGTATCACCCATTATATAATAGCGTACTTTGTTTAATGTGATGATATATCCTACCCAGTCTTTATCTCTTGGATGAAATTTTTTTTCATTATTGTATGCTCTTACTGTTTTAAATTTGATACCATCTATTTCATGAGATTCATCTGGCTCTACTACTATAATATTTTCCTCTTTAAATTTCTCTTTTGCTTTTTCAAATAATGTTTTAGGAACTATTACTTTTGTATTTTCTTTTTTTATTTTATCAATGCTTTCTTCATCATAATGATCATAATGATCATGAGTGATAAATATTATATCAGCATCCATATAATCTTCTGTGATATTAAATGGATCTACATATATTGTTTTATTAAAATTAAATTTTATACTACTATGACATAGTACTTCTACATTTTCTAACATATTATCTCCTATATTTTAACATTTTTTGTAACATTGTATTATCATATAATTTTTCATCTTCATTATTTAAATCAACATCCGCTGTTCTATGTAACTCATAATTAAATATGTATGATAGATTATGAGCTAGCCATTCCAAACGCATTGATTCTATTGTTCTATCCCAATTTGAAGGATATCTTTGCTCATATTCAAGTAATATTGTTAATATTTCATTTCTAATATTTCTATCAGTTACCAGATATGAATTATGTATTTTAAAGTCTGGATCTTTAGAATCTCTTAAATCTTCTACTAATATGTCATTTTCATTGATACATTTTAAACTATTTAGATATTCTTTATTTCCTATATATATTTTACCTTTGCTATATCTTGCAAAAGCTTCATCACATTCTTCTATTATTTCATAAGTTGGATTATCTTGAAAATCTATAAAATGATATGATAGTAATGCAAGTAGTGCTCCTACTATTAATGTTCTTCTAAGTATTGTTATCTTTTTATTTTTCTTCTTCATTTAGAATCTCTTTTAAATGGGAAAAAGCTAACTTATTACCTCCACTTTGAATATAATTACTATTTATTAAATACTCTAATTCTTTAAAACTAAATAAATAATAATTAATATATTCATCTTCATCTAATGACTGATCTTGAGTTTTTTCAGCTTCTTTTCCATACACTATGTGTATTTTTGTATTCTCTGTTCCGATATTTGGTATAAAAGTATCAATTAATATTGCTTTTTTTATGCTATATCCTGTTTCTTCGAGCACTTCTCTTTTGGCTGCTTCTAGTACATCTTCACCTTTTTCTATATAACCACTTGGAAATTCTGCACTTACATTATTATCTACTCTATTTTGAAATACAATTAAGTATTTATCATCTATTGTTCTAGTAATAACTATTGCTGCTTCTTTATCATTATTTTTTGATACTTTTTCTTTTGAAATGATTTTACCATCAGGTAATTGATATTGCTCTTTATATACTTTTACAAATCCTCCATCAAATAATAAATCACTAGATAATTTTTTCCCTTTTGTTTTATTAATTATTTCTTTAATAGTATTTTCAATCATATTTCACCAACTCTTAATATTATTATATCAAAAAAAAGGATGTATAACATCCTTTTAATTATTTATGTTTTTTTATAACTTTTTTTTGCTCTTCTTCTCTTTCTTTTTCAATTACAACTGTTTTAGAAGTAGATTTAATATTTCTTATTTCATTTAGTAAAGAGCAATATCTAAAGTTAACAAATAATACAGTTACTAATGTTCCACATAATGTGAATCCAAGTCCCCAAAGAATTATTTTATTATAGTCTATCTTTCCTGCATTTTCACTTTTTACAATTTCTTCGAAGACATCATATCTGTCTCCTTTTTTTAATTCATATTGTGTTTTTATAGCATTTTTTATTGCCTCACCATAGGCTGCTTCATTAAATCCTGCAAAAACAGTATCTCCTATAATAACATATGGTACTCCACTTGCTGGTTGCTCTAAGAATGAAGATACTTTTGCCATCAATTTTTGATTCATTGAATCATGCCAAACTTCAAATGTCTCCATTTTAAAGTATTGTCCGTATTCATCAGTGATACTATTCATGTAATTTAAGAAAGCACGACAATATGCGCATCCTAATCCTCTAAACATATAAATTGTTATAGCGTCATCTTTTGGTTTATATTCTTCAAATGCTGGTTCAATTTCCTCTTCTTCTAATGTTTCAAGATAGTCTAAACGCTTATAGCTTTCTTTTTTTGTTTCTGCAAATACTTTAAATGGAACTACCATTAATAATAGTAAAAGTATAAGCAATGCTTTGTATTTTTTATTCATAATTACCTCCAATTATTAACATTATAACATGTTAAATATCCATTTAACAACAACTATTTTAAATCTTCTACAGCAAGCATACTTGCCTTATTAACATTATCAATTTCTTGATTAATATATGTTGTTATTTCATTTACTATCTTAGTAGTTAAATCTTTTACACTATTTCTAAGCATATCTGGTTTTGTAAAATAATAATTTTTATTTCCCTCTGTATCTTTTGATAAAATAACATATGATGGAATGAAACTAAATTTGTTTATTACATCGTCAACTTCTATTACAAAATCATTTAATATTCTTTTTACATTTGCTATATTCATACCAATTGTTCCATCTTTTGCTTGTGCTAAAAGCAATGGATAATTAAAAGTAGTTTTTAAAGATCCTTCAAATTGTAGTTTTTGTTTACCATATTTAGTAGCTAAATCATTAAAATTACTACATACTTCTTTAATTGTTTTATTGTAATAATTATTTATTGTCTTTTCTACTTCATCAATACTTCCAACAAATTCCGAAGAAAAGTCAACTGCTTTAGATGAATACCAATTATTACTTATAGAATAATAAAAATTATTTAATATCGAATTTAGTTGATCAGTTGCTTCTTTCACTTTTTCACTAAAATTTGTTAAGCTAAATTTTGTTATTAATGAATCCATTCTTATCTTTTTTTCTTCTTCCATATAATCACATCCAAATCATTCTCTATTATATATATAATATAATCATATTTTTATTAAAAATACAATTATTAACCATAGTTTTTCATTAAAAAACTGGGAAAGCCCAGTTAATAATTTATGCTGTAGTTCCTTTTAATGCATCAGTTGCATTATTTTGTGCAATTAGAATATTATTCTGTTCTGAATCCATTGCTTCTTCGATTTGATCAAGCATTTCATTGATTGTTTCTTCTAATTCATCTTTTACTTTATTAATTAAATCTTTATATGCTCTTTTTTGTTCTCCGCTTGGATCAAAGAAGGCAATATCAGTTGGAACACTTGCTAGAGCCATTAGTGCCTTTTCTACTGCATCTCCATATACTGCTAATGCTAAATTAACTTGCATTATATTCATACCAACAATTCCAGTATCTCCAGATTCTTGTAAAGGACTAAATACTCCTGATTCATTACTCATTGTAGATCCATAACCAACACCAAGTCTATCTGCTCCATTTGCAATAGCAATGGTATCATATGCTGTCTCAGCATTTCTAGCAATAGTACGTGCTGCATCTTTAACAGCTGTTACTGTTTTTTCAAATAATAAATAACCATACTTATCAGAAAATTCTACTGCTTTTTTTGAGCACCATGTTTTACGTAAATTATCAAATAAAGCATTTCCACCTCTTAGAAATATATTAGATACTTCTATCATTTGAGCAAAAAAATTATCAATGTTATTTTTTGCTTCCGTTGGATTTAATCCTGTAAAATTGTCCATACTACCATCTTCCTCTCAAGACTATCATACATTTTTATTAAATCATTTTTTCGTTTTAAATACAATATGTATTTATTTTTTTTTAAAAGGTTTACATTAAAAAAATAGCTTTTTTAGCTATTTTTGTCTATTTAATATTAAAGCCATTATTGGATATATTTCTAATCTTCCTAAAAGCATTCCAGCACTCATTGCAAGCTTAGAAAGTCCACTAAAAATTGAAAAGTCTGGTATATCAAAATATAGGCCAACATTTCCAAACGTTGTAAAGACAGCATTTATTGATGTTTCCAAAGAGTTTCCATCAAATCCAACTACAAATAGTATTATAAGCATTAAAATTATATATAAAAACATAAAACTTTTAGTGCTTTCAAGTGTCTCCTCTTCAACTTTTTTACCTTCAAACTTTATTATTTGAACACTGTTAGGATGCACTATTTTCTTTATATCTCTTTTAATTATTTTAAATATTAATATTAATCTAGTTATTTTAAATCCACCGCATGTACTACCTGCACAAGATGATACTACCATTATAAACAATATCCATATTCGACACACTGTTGGATATATATTAACATTCCCTATACTATAACCAGTACTACTTATAAATGAACTAGTATTAAAAAATCCATGTAGTATAGCATCTCCAAGATTATTAAACATGTTATATGAATTAACCACTAATATTATTACTGTGAATATATATAAGCCAGCATATACTTTTAATTCCTCACTTTTAAATACTGATTTAAAGTCTTTCATTAATACAAGGAAATATATATTGAAGTTTACACCAAATAGAAACATAAATATGCATACTATTATTTGAGAATTTGCTGAATATGTTGCTAGGCTTGTACTTAATGGACTAAAACCTCCTGTTCCTGCGGTACCCATTGATAGTAATAAGGCATCGAATATAGACATCCCAGATATTATTAATAGAATAAATTCTGTAATTGTTAAAGCAAAATATATTCCATATAAATAATATAAAGTCATTTTCATACTAGGAACTAGTTTTGATACATTTGGTCCTGGCATTTCTGCCTTTAATAAATATAATGATTTATCATTTTTAGCTAAAGGAATTATAGCCATAACAAATGCTAAAACTCCCATTCCTCCTATAAAATGCATGAAGTCTCGCCAAAATAAAATACTTTTTGGTAATAATTCTGGATTAGTAAATACTGTTGCACCTGTTGTTGTAAATCCTGATACTGCTTCAAATAAAGCATCGATAAATGATATTTTCGTATCAATCATGATAGGAATAGAACCAATCAAACTAATCATAAGCCATGAAATTGTTACTATTTTAAAGCCATCTCTAGCATATAAATGATTATTATTTGTTTTTATTTTACTTAGTAGTATGCTAAATAAAAATGTAATTAATGATACAATTAAGAACGAATAAGCTTTTTCTTTAAAGAATAATCCAACAATAAATGGTAATAAAAGTAAAAAAGAATATCCAAATAATACTTTTCCTAAATATTTATATATTAATTTATTTCTCATCTTTTTACTCCAAAATATCATTAATATCTTTTATATTCTTTTTCTCATTTGCAACAATTATAATTGTATCTTTTTCTTTTAATTCATCGTCTCCAGTTGGAAATATTATGCTTTTTCCTCTTAATATTGCTACTACAAGTATATTTTTTGCGATATGCATGTCTCTTAAATTTTTGTTTAATCCTTTAAATCCTTTTTTAATATTGAATTCAATCATTTCAATTTTTTCTTTATCTAACTTATATATAGACTCACAACTACTATTATTACTATTTTGCATTGCTCTAACATATCTAACTATTTGATTACATGCGATTTTATGAGGAGTAACGACAGTATCTATTTTGGCACTATCGATTACACCATCTAAATTTATATGATTTACTTTAGTTATAACATTTGGTATCTTAATTCCTTTTGCAAACATTGAATGAATTATGTTTTCTTCATCAATACTATTTAATGCTACAAAACTATCGAAGTTTTCTATATCTTCTTCATATAGTAAGTTTTGATTAGATACGTCTCCATTTATAATAAGTGCTTTTGGTACTATTTCAGCTAATTCATCGCATCTTTTTTTGTTATCTTCTATTATTTTTACATACATTCCCATTTCTGTAAGCATTTGAGCAAGATATACTGCTGTTGTTGACCCACCACATATCATTACTTTTTTTGTTTTTGTTCCAACTAAATTTGCAAATTGTAAAAATGAATGAATGTTTTCTCTTGTTCCTGTTACGTGAATCTTGTCACCTAATTCCACTTTTGTATTACCATCTGGTATTATTGTTTTATCTTTTCTTTCAATTGCACAAATTATTACTCTTGTTTTAAGTTTCTTTTGAAGAGCTGTTAAGGTTAAACCAAGTATTGTACTTTTTTCTTTTATTTCTAATGAAACCATTAGTATTCTTCCTTTAAAGAAAGAAAATGTATCTAGTGCATTAGGGATACTTAGTATTCTAGCTATTCTTGCTGCTGTCATATATTCAGGATTAATAGTCATCGATAATCCTAAATCTTCTTTTAATAAATTAATAGATGATGCATATTCAGGAGTTCTTATTCTAGCTATAGTTTTCTTAACTCCAAGTTTTTTACCTAAGAAAGAACACATTATGTTCTTTTCATCTTTATCCATAACACATATAAGTAAATCAGCATTTTGAACGCCTGCTTCAATTAGAATATTAGAATCAAGTGCATTACCATTAATATAAAATATATCTCCATTATTAACTATGTCTTTATTAGTTAAAATCTTTTCATCAACTATTGTGACATTGTTTCCATCTTCTGATAACTCTTCGGCAAGATACTCACCTAGTTTACCTACACCTGCTATTATTATGTTCATATTATCACCTCCAATAATTATATTAATTTTTACAAAAAAAGTAAACCATGGATGTTTTAATAATTTTGACTAATTATCTATTTTATGGTATAATACCTCACCAGTTAAGGGGGTATATTATGAAAAACAGGATCATTATTGGTCAAATTAATTCTTTAAGAATGGGATTATCAAATATTATTTCTAGATCTCTTTACTCTTTAAAACAAAGACAATTTGATAAAATAGGTTCTAAAGTTACTATTAAAGTACCTCAAAGTGTTCTTTTAAATAGAAGATTTTGCAATGGATCTGATACTTTTGTAAGCACTGACAAAATATATAATTTAATTTATAATCTATTAGAAAATATTACTTCTTTATTAAAGAAAACAGATCTTTCTAAAATAAGTAATGGAAATTATTCTCTTATTACTAACGAAGAAACAGAATTGTTTAATGCTATTAATCATTTAATGATTATTAATAAAAGTCATATTATTGAAAAAATAATTAAAGAATTACAGGAAGAAAAAGATAATGAATTAGATGATTTCTTTAGCTTTGATTTTACTCAAGATAGACTTTCAAAAAATAATGCATTATATCGACATCATGATTTACAAGATTTAATAGATAGATATTCTAAATTGCAAAGTTGTTCTAGATTACTTCTAGATAATTTTGATATTCAGAGATTTTATTTCGAATATAGAAAATATAAGCAAATAGTTGATTTTCCTTTTCAAGATACAATTGGACTTTACTCTTCTACTCTTGATAAATATAAATCCGAGTTATGTACCGGTGTTTTAAATGAGAATGATTCTAACAAGATAGATTATGTATTTTTATATAATAGGTTATCACAATATAGAAGTAAGATAATTAAACAACCATTAGATGAAAGAAGTAAAAAGTCATATGAAAACTCATTTATTAGATTTTATTACGAATATGGAACAATAGAACGAATGATATCTCAACTAGAAAGTTTAGAATCAAAACTTTTAATAAAAAAAGCTGAAAGCTATTCTATAGATACTAATCGAGAACTAACTAGTTTACATGTAATAATAAATGCATATAAAGAAATGTATAATTTTATTGAAAATAGTTGTATACCTTCAAATGGTGAAACATTGTATAAAAAAGCTAAGAGTTAATTTAAACTCTTAGTTTTTTTATTCATATATATAAGGGAAAGTGTCTCTTTTGCCATCTAAGTAATTTACTATCTCAGAAAATACTTGATTGTATTTTTCGTTTTTTAAACCGCTTTCATATATATTAAAAGCATTATTAAACGCATGAAAGAATTCATCATGTTCTCTATCGATAGTAAGCATTATGCAATATAATCTATTAAATTTATCATCGTTTGTTGGTACATCAGTATTTATTGGTGTAGTTATTGCTGCTGCTTTTATAGCATCATCTACTGATATTAATGGAAATTCTTTAACTATATTTGTAGCTACTTTTTTTACTCTATCTTCAAATTCTAAATTACTATCATATTCATACATCATGCTGCAACACTCCTTGTATAAATTTCTTGAGATTTTTCTAAAAGCTCTATAGTTAAATTAATAGTTGAAATTGATTTGTCTCTTAAATCACGTAAAATCTGGTTGGAAATTCCATTTACTACTGTCTGTAATGCTCTAGCTCCAGTATCTTCTTCCAAAGCTAAATCAACGATTCTATCAATTAATTCGTCATCATATGTAATTTCTTTTCCATATATTTTACCTACTTTTTTTAGAGATATAAGTGGGCTTATGCTACTTTCTACTAATATTTGCCTTAATGCATCTCTACCTAAACTTTGAGTAGCTGTAATCAAAGAGAATCTTCCTACAACTTCTCTTAGCATTCCTTCATTAATATAATCTTCTGGTTTAATTGAATATGTATTATCTTTACTTAGTTCATTTTTTATTTTTCTTTCTCTTAAATCAGTGAAAGCTCCTAAACAAATAAATGTTATATTAGTTGTATCGAAATCAATTTTTTGACCATTATATTCCAAAGGTATTTTTGTACCACTTAAGAAAGTTAATAAGTTATGTTGTACTGCTTTATTCATTTCAAGAGCATTGTCGCCTTTATAACCAAGTTTATCAAACTCATCTAGTACAACTATACCACGTTCTGCTAATTCAAGATTTCCTCCTGTTTTATCAAGAAGTGGCTTAAGCATTTCTTCAAGTGCTGTTCCTTTATATCCTGGTGCTGAGAAAATAGTAGCTGGAATAATATTAATTGGTAGAGACATTTCTTGAGCTGCTGATTTAACAATTAATGTTTTTCCTGTTCCAGTTGGTCCATCCATGAATATATTTACTTTTGAAGTGCTTATCATATCAGCATCTTTTGTATCTACAATTAATTGATTGTTATAAATATTATTTACAATAGTTTCAACGGTATTATCTTGAGCTACAACTTTTTGTTTTATATTTCTTATTATTTCATCAGGTTGGAACTTAGACATATCAATTTCAGAAATTATATCTGAGCTTGACTCTTTGCTATCTTTTTTTGAGTCTTTATTTACAGTATTATAATTTATTCTATAAGATACTATTCCATTATTTTCTGATGGTTCAATGTTTTTAATTCCACTAAATATCTTTTTTATTCCATCTATTATTTGTTTCTCTATTTCATTTTTATCTTTGCACTTTTTTTGAGCTTCCATATAAATGTTGTCATAAATTGTTTCATCTAATTTAAAAATTAAAGGCATATCTTTTTTAAAGGAATAACTAACTAATTTGTCCTCTAATTTATTGTTTATAGAATCTAATGATGGTAAATCAATAGATATTAGGTTCCCAATTGGTGTTACTTTTTCATCTTCTAATAACTTAAGTGACTCTAAAGTATATAAACCCGTATCTTTATCTTTAACATATTTTACTATTATGTTTCTTCCCATATAAAAACCTCCAATTTGATTGCTCTATATTATGCATACGCTCTTGCATAGCTATCATTTCCTATTATTTCTTCTATTTTCTGTTTTTCTCTCATTTTAACCTTTCCAGTATATGGAGTTGGTTTAAATTTTAACTTATTATGATATGTAGGTATATCAATTATATTATTAGCTGCTGCAATTAATATTGGAGATGCTAAAGCTTTTAAACCACCAATTGCAAAGTGCCTTGGTGAAATAGCATTTAATAGTGCTTTAGCAATAACTATTATTTTAGCACTCTTTATCGTACTATCTTTACAGAATGATAAAGCTTCTTTTATTGAGTTACCTAATACAAATATTTCTCTATTTATTTTTGCTAATCTCTTGTTATTTGCAATATATTTTTGTTTATCATTATTTCTTTCTTCTTCGTAATCATCTTTTATCTCTTCACAAATGTCTTTATTTTCTCTTAATAAGTCAAGTATTTGAAGTTTAAATGTATCTTTAAGTCCTTCAACTTCAGTTTGATTTATCAATGCTCTAAACTTTTCCATTAGATCATTATTTATTTTTATTAATGCTTCTTTATCTCTAACTTTTAATTTTCCTTCTAGAACAGCACCTATTTCTTTTAATTCTTTTTCATGTTTTTCATTAAAAGATTGAACAAGAAATTTATACTCTTCACTATTCATATATTGATACATTTCAAACTCAGTTTTGGAGTAAACATTTCTTATAAGGCTTGATAATCCAATATAAGCGGCTGTTGGAGCTACTGACATTACAGAGTCCCAATTAAAGTCTGTATTAAATATCTTGCTCCATAATAATGAACCTCCAATAGCTATTGCTGCTGCTCCAGCAACACCTATTACTGTACTTTTAACTGTGTTTTGAGCTTTCTTTATTACATCTTTTTCTCGCATAAATAGTTCTGTACTATTGCTTATATCCTTAATTGTTAGTCCTAGTTTTTTATCAATAGGTAATTTAACTCTTCTATCACCTTTATAAGTCTTTAGTGTAGCTCTTTGATTTTTTAATTCTTCGATGCTTCTTAAACGAGCTTCCATCTTTGAATTAACATCCTGAACTATATTTTCTTTATACTTATATAATTCAATTAATTTCCCTCTTAAATAAATTGATTTTTCATAATCTTCTGGTTTTAATAAATCTAGTTTTTGTTTTACAATTCCTATTTGTGCATCACACTTAAATGTTTTAACTTTCGTTTTTTCTTCATTAGTTAATTTTTGTTGTTCAAGTTGTTTAATTGTTTTAAGTATGTCGTTATAAACACTGACTGATTTATTATCAACTTTAAGAAGATTATTTAATTTAGAAAATAATTCTTCTTTACTCATTTATTACTCCCTCTATTGTATCATTAACATATCGTACAATTTCATCTTCTCTTGTTATATTAACATATTTTATTTCATCTCTCGTTAATTCAGTATAGATACTAAATTGACCATTTTCATTTATTAGTCTTCCATATCTTTTTATAAAATTATCATTATCATCTAAGTCATAATTTGTATATACTACATATGGTTCATCTTTATTTTTTTTGTTTGGGACAACTTCTAATACATCACATTTATAAACTCTTCCACCATCTTCAACTTCAAAACTTAAATCATCAATTTTCATAACTATTCTTCTCCTTCTTTAAAAGCGTCTAATATATGTTGAGTAATTTTTGGTCCAAGCATTTTCTTTATGTATACTAGCTCTGCATCATTAACATTATTATGCAATTCATACTCATCATCATTCTTATATAGTTTTCCGTACATAAAAACAATATTATCATTTTCATCTACTGTTCCATCATTAAATACAACATATTCGTAATCACTACTTGTTGGACTTTCTATTGTTGTTATAATATCGCATTCTACATCTTCCCCATTTTTATTCTTAGTTGTAAATTTCCAATTATCATAATCCATATTTGCCTCCGCTAGTATATCTATCGTATTAATTATATCATATATTATTTGTTTGTTGTTCATTTTTTCAATTATTTTATATTAAAAACAAAAAACTGATTAATAAATCAGTTTTGTTCTTTTATTACTTCAGTATTTTCATCTTCATAATAATTAAATGTTATGCGATAATCTTTATATTTTTCTTCACTTCTAATCATAACAGATAATAATTTTTCTGCATTTCTATCTGCTCTTTCTAGTAAATTACTTTGAGAACATTGATTTTTTGCTAGTTCTTCCATTTTTATTAAAGCATCATTATGCTCTGTTAGATCTATTCTAGAAAAAAATCCATCAGAATCTAAATATGATTTAAAAGAATTTGTGTCAATTACAACTTTATATATTCTTGAATGAGGTATTTTTATTTTAATTTCTCTATTACTATCATCAATACTTTCAATTTCTATTTTAGAAAAATTTATAGAAGCATCTACATCAAAATCGTAACTAAATATTTGTCTACTTTCAGTGAAAGGAATATCAAACAAATCAAAGAATGAAAGGCTTTCTTTGCTATCTTCTAAAACAACAGTATGACAAGTTTGAGTTACTAGTTCACCGGCATCTTCTAAACCAAGTTTAAGCATTTTTTCTGTAGAATTAAAAATTCTAGATATACCAAAAATAGATCCTCCTAAAAGAACGAATACTATTAAAATAATTATAGCTAACTTAATTGGACCAGGAAATTTTATTACAATTTTCTTTTTTCCTTTTTTTGGTTCTTCTTTTATAACTTCTCTTATAATAACTTCTTTTTTCTCTTCTTCATTTTCCATAATATTATACTTCCTTAAAAAAATGTGTATTTTGCATGCTATTCTATGAAGTGAGTATAACATAAGCTTATATAAAAATCTATTATTTTAATGGTAAAAATATTGTATCTTACACTTAGTTTACTAAAAAAGAATATAGATAATTATCTATATTCTCTTCTTCTATTTTTATTATATTATTACATAACTAGTAAATCAAGTTTTAGATTAAATCTAAAATAAAACTCAAAAAGAAAAAGAACTTTATAACAAAAAAACTAACTATTCCTAGTTAGTATTTTCATATGGTGCGGGTGACAGGAGTTGAACCTGCAAGCCAAAGGCGCTAGATCCTAAGTCTAGTGCGTCTGCCAATTCCGCCACACCCGCAAAATATTAGTGGTGGACCCTATAGGACTCGAACCTATGACCGCCCGGTTATGAGCCGGATGCTCTAACCAACTGAGCTAAGGGTCCATCGACATTAATAATAATAACATATTTTATAATGTGTTGCAAGAAAAAGTTGTTCTTTTTACAAGCTTTTTTAAAAGAATAATATAATACTACCCTTTTTCGGAAAATTATTGTAAAATACGTGTTATAATTTATGTATAGAGGTGTTTTTATGGCTAATAAGAATAATAATAATTGTGTTGTACTTAGAGTTAGTGAAAAGACTCGTGAAAAAATGATTAAATTTTATGAAGATAAGAAACGTGATAAAGTAATTCCATATGTTGTTTTTCAAGCTCAAGATGGAGATACTGTTATTACTCTTTATGAATCAGGTAAAGTTATGTTTCAAGGAACTAGTGCAGATATAGACGCAAATATGTGGGCAGATATTGATGGAGTTGAAAAAATAGATAAAGTAAAAATAAAAAAAGAAGAACAAAAGTATTATGATTGTTCATCTATTGGTTCTGATGAAGTTGGTACTGGAGATTACTTTGGCCCTATTGTTGTAACAAGTTGTTATGTATCAAAAGAAGATATCCCTTTTGTTGAAAGTTTAGGTATAAAAGATTCTAAAAAACTCGATGATGCTAAAATATTAAAAGTTGCGCCTGAATTAATTAAAAAGATAAAATATAAAAGTTTAATTATGAGTAATAGTGAGTATAATTCTAAATATAGTGACACTTACAATATTAATAAAATAAAAGCCATAATGCATAATAAAGTTTTATGGAGAATGGTTCATGAAGAAGATTTAAATTATGATTATATTGTTGTTGATGAATTTGCTCGTGAAGCAAGATATTATGAATATTTAAATGGTAATCCTGAAATACAAAGAGATATTACATTTATGACAAAAGCTGAAGATAAAAATCTTGCTGTTGCATGTGCTTCAGTCATAAGTCGATATATATTCTTAAAAGAATTTGATAAAATATGTGATTCAATACATATTCCTCTTGTTAAAGGTGCTGGAGCTGATGTCGATGAAATTGGTAAAGAAGTTGTAGATACTTATGGAAAAGAGAAATTAAAAGAAATAGCTAAATATAATTTTAAGAATACAGAAAGAATTCTTGGATTAATGATTTTTTAATATTAAAGACATATATAAAATATGTCTTTTTTTTGCAATAAAAAAGTACCTATAAGGTACTATTTTTCTTATTTAATTTCTGCTCCACATTCTGTACAAAATTTCCCAGTTGCTTCTTTTCCGCATTTTGGACAAACTTTTGCTTTTGGTTCTTGTTTTTCAGGTTTTGGTTCACCACATTCTGAACAGAACTTACCAGTAATTACTGTACCACATTTTGGACATTTAACTCCATCTTCTTTTGGTGCTTCTTTGCTAAATGGATCAGTTGTTCCATCAACTCTATATCCTTCTTTTCCGAATACACCTTGTGCTGTTCCTCCAACCATTCCACCACTTGCCATATTCATCATTCCTACTCCGTAGAATCCATTAACTGCTCCATTTTCATTATTAGCAGCATCTTGTACAGCATTTGAATATGCTCCAACAAGAGTTCCTTGTTGCATGAATGAATTTGATGATAGTTCATAGTTATCAATTTTCTTCATTGATTCATCATCTAATGTAACTGATTCAACAGCAAAACCAACTAATTGAATTCCTCTTTCACGGATTGGTGCATCGAATACTTTTGTATCCATTGTTTCTTTAATTTCATCTGTATTGCTTGGAAGTTCAAGTACTGGAACTTTATGATTTGAAGTTCCTAATTCATTAAGAACGTTTTGGAAAGAAGCTACTACTTCTGTTCTCATTTGTTCTACTAAATCATCTTTTCTAACTTCATCAGCAGTTCCTGCATGATTTCTCATAAATATTGCTGGATCACTTATTTTAAATGTATATTTACCATAACATCTAACTTGTACTCTTAATGGTGTCATTGTTCCAGTCATTTGATTAGGAATTGGATGTGACCAATCTTGGAATGGTATTGGTGTTCCTGTTCCAAATTTGTTATCTTTAATCTCTTTCATATTGAAGAAGAATACAGCCTGTTCCTTGTTTGGCTTACCACCATAAGTGAAACGAGTCCACATTTCTTTAAATACATCTCCAAATTGTCCAGCAAAGAATGATGGTGAAGTTGATTTATCGAAATTATATGCTCCCTCTTCTGCTGTTGCATCTAGAATAGTTCCTGAATCGTATATTACAGCAACTTGCCCTGGTGCAACAATAATCCTACTATCTTTTGTAATAACTCCATTTTTTGTTGTTTTTTTAACCATAAGGATGTCATTTCCCATATCCTCACAGCTAATCAGATCTTTCCATTGATCTCCAAGAGTTCCCCCTATTGCTCCAATTGCAGCTTTAATTAATCCCATATTTCCTCCTATTTTTTTATTCTTAAAAATATATTATTCGTACACAATAATTATATCATTATTTTTAAATCTTTCAATTATAATTTTATTCTACTCCGTAAGGGTGTGATTGTGTTCCTGCATGTGATGAATTCTCTACCAATACATGATTTCGATTTATATATAGTACTGGGTATACTGTTTTAGTTTCACCACATGGTGCCGTCAATATTTTACCTTGTGTAGAATCAAAGTAATAAATATAATTTGTATCATATAATGTTGAGTTTTCTTCTGGATCTTCAACAACAGTACCTCCTACTGTTATATATCCTACTGCTTCGGCATTTATATTGTTAGTCCATCCTCCGTATTGTGATAGCCAGCTTGTGCACCCTGTTGTTTCAAGCATATTTACCGTACAATTCATATTATTACTTGCTTTTATATAATCATCAATAGATAATACTCCAACACTATTGTATGAAACAATCTTTGAATCTTCTATATTTGATTGATTATTCTTTTGCCTTGTAAAATCATCTAATGAGAATGTTGTACCTACTTTATCAGATGGATAAACAAATGTAGAAAGCCATTCTCCACTATCTCTTTCAGGTATGTCTTTAGCATAACCAGTATCAGAAACTCTATCATTTAAAAGTTGATTTAAAGCACTATTCTTCCAAACAATTCCTCCAATACCTCCTGAATGCCACATTTCATTAATAGGTGTTGTGCTTATTAGTCTCAAAGAACCATCACTTTCAATACTTACAATTCTCCAAGTTTTTCCTAAATAACTAATATAATTATTTACATTGTCTCCCTTATAATAATATCTATTATCAGCCCTAGTGTCTTTATATAATCCATCTCCTGTTTCAACTACTTTTTCTTTCAATGATTCTGCTATTACTCTGTTTTGAGGAGTTGTTGTATCATCACTAACACCCAAGCAAGCATGATATCTTGTAGCATCACAGTTCATATTACCTGAAGAATAACATTTTTCCAAATTAATCTCACTATGTGAACATTCAAGTAATTTTAATTCTATTGTATCTCCATAAAAATATGTATCATCATATGAACTTTTAGATACATCTAAAACAACATATAATGTTAATGTTAATAAAGCAAGAGTACCATATAACATAGTAGAAAAAGCGAATCCTTTTTCATTTAACTTCCTCATATACTATCACCTAGTATAATTATACATTGTTTTAAAAATTTATCAAAGATTATTTTTATATATAATTATGTATTTATTTCCATACTTTTTTTCTTTTATTTTTTCTAAATAATCTACATTTAAGTATAAAGTATCAATTTCACATACTATTAAACCATTTTTATTAATCAAATTATTATCTACTATTGTTTTTATTATTTCATTTAAGCATTCCATTTTGTATGGAGGATCTAAAAAAACTATGTCAAATGAAATACTATTATCAATAAAGAACTTTAATGCTTTATTGTAATGCATGTTTAAACATTTTGATCTTTCATCAATATTAAAATCCTTTATTGTATTATCAATTAGTTTACAGCATTTTATGTTTTTGTCATTAAAATAACAATATTTTGCCCTATTACTTAAGGCTTCAAATCCTAGATTACCTGTACCTGCAAATAAATCTAATACTACAGCACCATCTAAATAATTTTGAATAGTTCCAAAAAGAGACTCTTTAACTCTATCCATAGTTGGCCTAGTTCCTTCAATATCAAAACCTTTTATAGTTCTTCCTTTAAATTCTCCACTTATTATTTTCACTTACATCCACTCTTCTCTTTAAAGCAATTTAATACTTTATTAATTGACATCGTAAATAGATATAAATCTTTTTCTAATTCTTTATATCTTTTAAATTTACTGTTAGATATTATTTTTTCTTTTAATTCAATATATTCTTTATCATAATTGTTGAGTTGTTTTAACTTATTGATATTATTTATTAGTTCACTATCACTATTTATTTCTTTCTCTAATTGTTTCATTTCTTTAAGTTCTTTATCAGATTTAATTATATTTGTAATTTCATCTAGTTTATTTATTATTTCTATGTTCATAAATATACCTTACCATATCTATAATTTTCTCTATTTCTTTTTCGCTTTCATCATATAATTCAATTCTAAAATTATTTATTCCATTAGAGATATAACTATTTAAATTATCTAACAAATCTATTGGCTTAGAATCAAGAATGTGAACTAAATGATTTTCTGTTAATAATGGATATCTATTACCGTTTGTATCTTCTAATTCATATTTGTTTTTATAGCATAAGTTACAAATGCTGTTATCTTTATGTAATATTAGATTTATAGGACAATATTTTGTTATCATTAGTTCTACTCTTCCATATATAAGTAATTCTACATTATCGTTATTTGCTAGACTTTTTATAGTATTATTATTTAATTCAGGCGATAATGTAAGTGATTCTGTATTATATTTATTTAGAAATCGTATTGTACTATTATTAGCAATATTTAGGTAATAGTCTCCTCTTATTTTGTTATTGTTTGAATATTTATAAATACCACCTATTTCAGTTACTAATAAGTTTTCATTAGAGTATTCACAGTTATTATTTACTCTATTGGTTCTTAAATATACATTATCTTTTTTATATTTCTTGTATAAAGCAATGTCTGGTGTATAAATATAATTAATTTTATTATTTAATGCTACTTTCATTTGCTCTTCATTTCTTACTAAAATAGAAATACTTAAATGATTTTTATCATTAACTTTATTAGTTTTATTTTCAATTATATTTTTAATTTTAGGATATGTTGTATAATTTTCTCTTTGTTCCTTTAATTTATTTAATAGATTTCTTCTTAGTTCATTTAATTCTTTTATTGAAACAAATACGTCTTCATCCATATCTATTTCTAATTTAGATGCTTCAAAAGGAGTATCTCCTGTTTTATTTAGCTGTTCTATAATTCTTTCTTTTGATATAGGACAGTTTATTGACTTTTCTACTTTGTTCCCTTCAATAGTAATATTATTACTTTCATCAATTACAGTTAATTTTATATTTTCATTTATTCTTATTTTGCAATTGAAAGATATTTGAATTTTCTTTGGTTTATAAGAATTTATTTCTTTAGTAAGTAAAGAATCTATTGTTTTTCTAACAGGTCCTGTCTTTTTTAAACCAATTTTGTTATCTACTAAAGCTATGTTTCCTTTTTCTACTTTATTTACGAGTAGTCCTTTTTCATTATATAAACGATTTACAATCATTCCATTATCGTTATCAAATCTTATACCATCTTCTTGGTATAAATTATCAGTTAATTTTATTTTTATATATTGATTATCATATGAAATAACATTTCCAATGTTTATACCAATATGATTGGATGTTTTTATATTTATTAATTCTTTTTGCTTTTTATTAAATAAATAACCTTCTGTTAACTCTCTATTGTATAGTTTTTTAATATTTTTTATTTCTTCATCATTAACTATATATTTTTTATTTTTATAGTATTCATCTATTTTATTTCTATATAGTCTTGTTATATAACCTACATATTCTTTAGATTTCATTCTTCCTTCTATCTTAAGAGATTTTACACCAGATTCGATTATTTTATCTATATTATTGATAGTACACAAAGATCTTGTACTTAAAAGATAATTACCATCTGTATTTATTATTTTATCATTTTCATATAATTTGTAAGGAAGTCTACAGCTTCCAACGCATTCTCCTCGGTTACCACTTCTTCCACCATGCATAGCACTAAATAAGCAACATCCTGAATAAGAAACACATAATGCGCCGTGAATAAAGACTTCTTTGTCTATATCAGTTTTAAAGTTTTTTATTTCATCAAGTGATAGTTCTCTTGCTAATACTACTCTTTTTATTCCAAGTTTTTTTAATAGTTCTAGACCGTATTCATTGTGATTATGAAACTGTGTTGAGGCATGTATTTCCATATTTGGATATTTCTCTCTTACTAATGAAATAAGCCCAATATCTTGCATAATTAAAGCATCAACATTATTGTCATATAAAAACTCTATGTAATCTAAAGCTTCTTCTATTTCTTCTTCATATACCATAGTATTTACAGTAACATATATTTTAACACCATATAAATGACAATATTTAATTGCTTTTATCATTTCTTCTTTATCAAAATTTGTTGCAAAATGCCTTGCACCAAACTTTTTACCACCTAAATAAACTGCATCAGCACCATTGTTTACAGCACTTATAAGGCATTCCATATTTCCAGCTGGACTTAATAATTCAATTTTATTCATATAAAACCACCATTTCAATTATATCACGCTTAATGTTAAGCATAAAGATTTGTATTGAAATCTTTAATTTTTATTAAAAAAAGTAGGTTTTTACCTACAGTTTATTTTTTTATTGGCAATAAGCATCTAGTTTCTTTTTTATATTCTATAAATCCGTCTTTCTTTGATTGCCTTTTTTCTGCTAGTGGAATGCTTATTATTAAAAACATTATAGTGATTAAAACAGCACCTAATAAAGTCCATATTTCTTTTGATATACTGAATGCTTGAATTGCAATTCCCCACCACATTAATATTTCCCCTAGATAATTAGGATGTCTAGAATATTTCCATAATCCTTCTCTAATTAACTTACCAGTATTTTTCTTTCTAAATTTATGCATTTCATAATCTGCTATTGCTTGAACAAGAATTGCAGTAATAGATATTATAAAACCTATTACACTTCCTATATTGAAAGAATTACTATCTACTATTGTTATTACAGGAATTACTGCCAAATATACTAATAAAGTTGGCATAAGATGAATTCCGAAAAAGTTAACTGGTTGATAAAAAATCCCAGTTTCATTTTTATATTTTGTATAACGCCAATCTTGCTTTGTTAAATTAGGAAATGTATATGCCCAGTTAACGGTTAATCTTATACCCCATAATAGAATTGCTATTAAAGAAAGAATACTAGATATATTTATAGTTTTATTTATTAAATATAAAACTACAATTACGATTGGCTGGACACTCCAATATGGATCATAAATAGACGAATTATTAAATATGACACTAAAAATATATACAATTATGGTTGCAGCTATATCTGATACTAATATATTGATATATTGATTAAATGATAAGCTATTATATACTATTACAGCAATTATACTAGCTAGTATATATATTAATCCAATGACTATAATACTATATATCTTGCTATTAATTATCTTTTTCATATTATCACCATCTATATTTTATCATATAAATGTATTACAACAATAAAAAAACGCCCTTATGGACGTTTTCCTAATGCTCTTCCTTCTTCTTTTCTACTTTCTTTTTTCTGCATATTTTGTGCAATATCAAGTAATTTTACAAATCCTTCATATTCTTCCTGACCATAATAAGGTAGTGTTAATAATTCTTCTAAACTATTTTTTAATGTTGATACTTTTCTTTCTCCATTTATGTAACTTCTTACATCCCAGTTTTTTTCTAAATGATCAAAAGTTGCCATAAAACGTGTTTTAGATTTTCCTTGAGAAGTTGATACGAATTCAATATTAGTACTTACTGGATCAACATATATCTCTAATAAAGGTTCAACATCAGAATTTAATATTCTATAATCCATATTAAACATTCTAAAAGATAAATTATCAACATCTAATGGTGTGCACAATATTATGTTTTTCTCTAACCTATAATATCTTTCATGATTAGTGTCAAATATTTTTTTTCTATTATCTACTCTTTTCTTTGCTAAATAAACCCCGTCTAATAAATCATCTGTGATTATTAATTCATTATCTGCCATAAACGTACCCCCTTAAGTGACTACGTATTTTAACACTTTTCTTTTTTTTAGTCAAGAAAAGAAGACTAATCAGAGTTTAAAAAGTCTTCTATCGTTAATAATCTATCATCTATTTCTTTTAAAGATATTTTTTCTTTTGCAGGTTTTTCTATTTTTTTTGGTTCAGTTGATATCTCTGGAACATCAACTATTTTTTCAATATATACTTCTTCTTGTTGTTTTGGCTCTTCTACAATTATTTCAGGTTCTTTATTATCATCTTTATTATCATCTTTATTATTACTTTTATCATTTTTATTTACAAGATCAGTTACTAAGAAAGCATCTCTTAATTTTTGCTTTGAAATACTAGATCCTGTTGAATATCTATCTGCAATAGGAAGTTCTGTAAGTTTAATATATTCAATATCATTTCCTTTTAATCCAATGATATTTTTAGATAGAGTCACAAATACTTTTAATACTTTATAAGGATTTGTTTTTACTTCTCTTAATATCATCAATCCTCTTTTTGCTCTTGATGATTTGTCAAATTCAGTAAGTTTAACTCTTTTTGCAGTTCCTTTTTCTGTAATAACTGAAACATGTTCACATTCTGTTGAATCAAAATTACATACGGATACTACTTTATCATTTTTAAGATTAATTGATTTAACTCCTGAGGCTTTTAATCCTACTGTTGGAATTTCTGAAGCATCAAACCATAAACCATAGGCATCTTCTGTTGCAATAAACATTTCTTTATGTTTTAAAACAAATGCTTCTATTACCTTATCTTTTTCTTTTAATTTCATACAACAAATTGGTTTGCTAAATCTTTGAATCTTAAATTCAGAAATATCAATTTTCTTTATCATTCCATTTTGTGTAGCAATTATAATTTCTTCTTTAGAATCAAAATTCACTACAGGAATAATAGAAATAACTTCTTCATCTTGTTCTAATTTAACCAAATTACTTACATGTTTTCCTGGATCTTTCCATACACATACTGGTATTGTATATACAGGAATATATAGGTAATTACCCAATGAAGTAAATACTAATACAGTATCAAGAGTGTTTAATTCGTAAGTTCCTAATACATAATCACCATCTTTTAATTGAGGTTTTTCTCCATTAGATGATTGATAACTTCTATAAGATGTTCTTTTTATATATCCATCTTTTGTAAGAGTTACTATTACATCTTCCTTTGCTACCATATCTGTAGAATCTATTTTAATTTCAGTTATTTCTTCTTTAATATCAGTTTTTCTTGGTGTAGCAAACTCTTTTTTTACTGCTCTTAATTCATCTTTCATAACTGTTTTAAGTACTTCTTCATCATTTAATATTAATTGATATCTTTCTACCAATTTATTAAGTTCTGCCATTTCTTCTTCAAGTAATACAACGTCAGTATTAGACAATCTATATAGTTGCAATGTAATAATAGCCTCAGCTTGTTCTGGTGTAAAGTCAAATTTTGCTACTAAATTGTCTTTTGATTCTTGCCTATTCTTACTAGCTCTAATTGTTGCAATTACTTCATCTAGAATGGATAAACATCTAATTAATCCTTCTACTATATGAAGTCTTGCTTTAGCATGATCAAGATCAAATTGCGTTCTTTTTAATATTACTTCTTTTTGGAATACTATATATGCATCTAATATTTCTCTTAGTCCTAATTGTTTAGGAGCTCGATTTACTATTGCAATTATATTAAAGTTGTAAGATATTTGAAGTTCTGTATTTTTAAGTAAATAATTTAAAATTGTTTCTTTATTGCAATCTTTCTTTAAGTCAATTGCTATTCTTAGTCCTTCTCTATCTGACTCATCTCTTACTTCTAATATTCCATCTATTTTTTTATCGATTCTTATTTCATCAATTTTTCTTACTAGCTGAGCTTTATTAACTTCAAAAGGAATCTCTGAAATTATTATAGCTACTTTTCCTTTTGATTCTTCAAAGCTAGTTCTTGCTTTAACAAAAATACGACCTTTACCTGTTTCGTATGCTTTTTTTATTCCATCTCCGGCTTCAATTATACCTCCAGTTGGGAAATCTGGTCCTTTAACAATAGCCATTAATGTATCTAATTGACAATTTGGAGAATCTATTCTTTTAATTGTTGCATCTATTACTTCACCTAAATTATGTGGTGGAATATTAGTTGCAAATCCAGCAGAAATTCCAGTTGCTCCATTTACTAATAGATTAGGAAATCTTGCTGGTAATACTGTTGGTTCTACTTCAGAATCATCAAAGTTTGGAGCCCAAGTAATTGTATCTTTATCTATGTCATCTAATAATTCATTACTAATTTTTGATAGACGTGCTTCTGTATAACGCATTGCAGCAGGACTATCTCCATCCATAGAACCATTATTTCCATGCATATCAATATATGGAGTTGATTGTTTCCACCATTGGCTCATACGAACCATAGCATCATATATTGAAGAGTCACCATGTGGGTGATATTTTCCCATTATATCTCCAACACTACGTGCCGATTTTACATATGGTTTATCATATGTATGATGTCCACGATACATTCCATATAGTATTCTTCTTTGAACTGGTTTTAATCCGTCACGAACATCTGGAATTGCTCTATCTTGTATTATGTATTTAGAATAACTTCCAAATCTTTGACCCATTATTTCTTCTAAGGCATAGTCATATATTACTTCTAAAGCCTCTTTCATGTAATCACCTACTTGTTTTTAATTTGTAATAAATGTTCATATGTATTTAAATAAGTTTTATCTATCCTATTTTGTGATTTAGCAGTAACTAAATCCAATATTTTTTTTGTATATATTATATTTAAATCTTTCTTTTGAGATTTGTCATCTAATTCATTTAATTCTGGATATATCGCACTATATCTTTCAAAAGATTTCTTTAAATCTGTTGGCTTTGTTTGTCTCAATATTTTTCCATATATAAATGTTGATTTATCATCGTCTTTAGAGAAGAATATACTTTCTAAATCTTTTATATCTAATCTTCCTTCTTCTAATAAATAATATAAAGTCATACCATATTCACTAAATTCATTTAATCTATCTTCTAATATTTTACTTGTTTTCTTGTCTGTTAACAAAGCCATAGTTATTACACTCTTCTTTCTATGTTTTTATTTTATAATCATCTTCTAGTGAGAATACAACATTTTCTTCTATCCATGCTTTTCTTGGCTCAACGTTGTCTCCCATTAATATGCTTACACGCTTTTCTGCTAATAATGCATCATCTATTTTTACTCTTATTAGTTTTCTTGTTTCTGGATTCATAGTTGTATCAGCTAATTGATCTGCGTTCATTTCTCCTAATCCTTTATATCTTTGAACTTCGCATTTTTTACCTTTTACTTTTTCTTGCATCTCTTCAATTGTATAGGCATATTCAACCGTTTTCCCTGATTGAATTTTAAATAGTGGTGGTAAAGCAATATATAATTTACCAGCCTCTACTAATGGCCTCATATAACGATAGAAGAATGTCATAAGTAAACATTGAATATGTCCTCCATCTTCATCAGCATCGCTCATGATGATAACTTTATCATATTCACAATCTTCAAGTTCAAAGTTAGGTCCATATCCAGCACCTATTGTATATATCATTGTATTTATTTCTTCATTTTTAAAAATATCATCCAGGCTTGCTTTTTCAGTATTAATTACTTTACCACGTAATGGAAGTATTGCCTGGAATCTTCTATCTCTTCCTTGTTTTGCAGAACCACCTGCTGAATCTCCCTCAACTAAGAATAATTCATTTTTTTCTTTATTCTTACCTTGAGCAGGAGAAAGTTTACCAGATAATGCTCTTTCTTTTTTACTATTGGCTTTTCCTTTTCTTGCTTCTTCACGGGCTTTTCTAGCAGCTTCACGAGCTACTTTACTTTTCATGGATTTATCCAAAATATCAGTTGCAACTTTTTTATTTTCTTCTAGAAAATACTGCAATTTTTCATTTACTATTGCTTCAACAACATTTCTTGCTATTGGTGTTCCAAGTTTTCCCTTTGTTTGTCCTTCGAACTGTAATAATGCTTCTGGTATTTTTAAACTAATTATTGCTGTTAATCCTTCACGAACATCGCTACCTTCTAAAGAACTATCTTTCCCTTTTATGTAATTATTATTCTTGGCATAGTCATTAAATACACGAGTTAATGCAGTTTTAAATCCAACTTCATGTGATCCACCATCAGGTGTTTTTACATTATTAACAAAAGATACTATATTTTCTTGATATGTATCTGTATATTGCATTGCAATATCAACTTCTATTCCTTCTTTTGTTCCTTCAAAAGATATTACTTTATGAAGAGGTGTTTTATCTTCATTTAAATATTCAACGAATTCTCTTAATCCGTTTTCATATTTATATTTATTAGATCTACCACTTTCTTCATCAGTTACTTCAATTGTTAAACCTTTTAATAAAAATGCTGATTCTTGCATTCTTTCACAAATAGTTGTAAATGAAAATGCTGTTACAGGGAATATCTTTCCATCAGGCATAAATCTTACTGTAGTTCCTGTTTTGTTTGTTGTACCAATTTCTTTTAAAGGCACTGTTACATGTCCACCATCTTCAAATTTTATAAAGAATTCTTTTCTATCTCTTTTGATATTTACTTCCATCCATGATGAAAGAGCATTTACGACACTGGCACCAACACCATGTAATCCTCCAGATACTTTATATCCACCTTCTTCAAATTTACCTCCAGCATGTAATACTGTGTAAATAACTTCTGGCGTACTTTTTCCAGATTCATGAAGTCCTGTTGGTACTCCTCTACCATGATCTTCTACGCTTACACTTCCATCTTTATGAATTATAATACCAATATAATCACCATATCCATTAATTACTTCATCTATTGCATTATCTACTATTTCCCATACAAGATGATGTAATCCTTTTTTATCTGTAGACCCAATATACATTCCTGGTCTTTTTCTAACTGCCTCTAAGCCTTCCAAAATCTTTATTGATTTCTCATCGTAAGCCATATTATCACTCCATATTAATTATACATAAGATAAAGTTAAAATTAAAGTTTCTTTACATTAATTAACATTTATACGATAAAAAAACAAGCTATCGCTAACTCATTTTTATTCTAAATAAACTATATCATATTTTTTTTGATTAAAGCAAGTTGTTTTGATAATTATCAAATAAAAAAATAGAGATTTACTCTATTTTCAATTTTTTCACTTGACTCGCTAATGTATACGTATTAGCATTGTTTTCTTTAAAAGCTAAATATAATGCTCTAAACTCTTTATATGTAGAAAATGTCTCCATCAATTCAGGAAGACTTGGCTCTTTATGAGTACTTGAACTGCTTGCTAAAACACCAACTATACTTTTATTATAATCACTTAATCTTGTCGAATCTTTTTTAGAATGCGTTAATCTCATCGCTAATCCTGTTCTAGCATCTTTTATTGCAGTAATCATTTCTATAAACTTATCATAAACATTTCCATGAGAATAATCTATTTTTCCATCTGTTATTTTAGATATTGCATTTAAAGTAACATCATCAAAAACAGCATCTAGATGTCTTTCATTTTCTTTTTTTAATGGCATATATGCTATATAAAATCTAAATGGATAATCTCTTTCTAAAGTGTCTTTTTTACCAAGATAATTGCATAATTCTTGACCATTTGAAAATAAAGATGTCATAGCATCAATTGTTGGTAAAGATACTCCTTTTCCTTTTTCTAAGCTAAAGTCCATTTCTTCAAAATTAAAATATTCTATTGAACCATCTAATAGATCTTCTTTTATTAGATAGTATGTTCCATTATTCTTTGCCATATTATTCATTCTCCATTTTATCAAACATAGATATTTGTTGAGGAGGTACCATTACTTTTCTCATTGGTTTATCAACTGTTTGTGTAGTTGTATTTCTTTTTGCATTTGTGAATTTACAATAATTCATATAAACAGTTCTAAATTCTCTATATTTTGATAATCTTTTCTTTAAATCTTGATAAAAACCATATTGGTCTTCGCTATATACTTGACTTACTCTCATATTTGTTTGATAATCACTAGACTGAAAACCATATGTCTTTTTCATTTTTATAGCATTCTCATGAGCTCTTAAACATACTATTGTATCTCTTGTTTTGGGAGACAAATTTATTAATCTATTTTTATTTCTTAATAACATATCAGCAAATTCTGAATCTAGATCTGCTATTTCAGAATAAACTTCATTATATAAAGCTAAATTATCTTTATCTTGAAAATCTACTCCCTTATTTACTGCAGTTGTACTTGCAACGTGAGCCCATTCACTATTATTAAAAACTGGTGCTAATTGTTTCTCTCCTTCAAAGTTATAAGTTATATACACTCTATTAACTTTTTCATCTATTCCATAGAATAATCCAAGTTCTTCTTTGTTTGCAAAATTAGCAGTTAAAAAATCTAATGCAGGAAGAGATGTTTTTGCAACTCTATTTCCTTCATATAATAAGACGAATACTCCTTCGTTAGCGTTAAAATAATATTTTTTACCAGATATAGTTTCTAAAATAAGACTATATCTTGAAGCAGCTGTATTACTTTGTCCCATTTTAATTCCCCCTTTTTTATTGCACTATATTTTACCACAAAAGTGGATTAAAATCAATGTCTAACTTGATTTTAGTATTTGTCTTATAATATTCTAACAATTTCTTAAGATATGGATATAAGTTATCTTCTTTTTTATATTTAATTGTTATTCCAAAATGGTATTCATTTTTTACTTTAAATATACTTCCAATTGATGGACCTAATATTTCAGAATTCTTTAAATTATCTCTTATTTTATTTGCAATTACATTGCTTTCTATTTTTAGATAATCATAATCATTTCCTATTACTTTTATTGATACTATGTAGCAATAAGGTGGGTAGTTAAGTTTTCTTCTAATCATCATTTCATTTTTAAAGAAAAGTTTATAGTCTTGTGTTTTTGCAAGGCTAATAGCATAATGATTTGGATTAAACGTTTGAATTATTACTGATCCTTGTTTTTCACTTCTACCACATCTTCCTGCTACTTGAGATAATAAGTCAAACGTGTATTCACTACTTCTAAAATTAGGAATCATCAGTGAAGTATCAGCATTAATAACTCCTACCAATGTTACTAGTGGAAAATCAAGGCCTTTAGCAATCATTTGAGTACCAAGTAATATATCATACTCATGATTTTTAAAAGCTGTTATTATCTTTTCATGGGCTCCTTTGGTACTAGTAGTATCAAAGTCCATTCTAACTACTCTTGCATTAAAAATCTTATTTAGTTCTTCTTCTATCTTTTCAGTTCCTACTCCTAGATTTTTTACAGAGTTTTCGTGACATTCTGGACAAATTTCATGTCTTTTGGTAGCATAACCACAATAGTGACAACGTTCCATATCACTTGATTTATGATAAGTTAATGTTACATCACAATTAGGACATTTACTTACATAACCACAAGAAGAACATGTTACAAATGATGCATATCCTCTTCTATTTAACAATAGTATTATTTGTTCATTCAAAGATAGTTTCTCATTTATTTTATCTATTAATGCTTTAGAGAAATAACTTCCTTTTTTCTTTTCTTTGTTCATATCAACTATAGTAACTTCTGGCAAATCTTTATTATTTGCTCTTTTATTTAATTCAATTAGATGATACTTTTTTGCAATTGTTCTTGAGTAACTTTCTAAGGAAGGAGTTGCACTTCCTAATAATACTTTAGCATTATGATTTTTTGCTCTTTCTATAGCAATATCAATAGCATTATATTTAGGATTTGATTCTTGTTTATATGTTGTTGTATGTTCTTCATCTATAATTATTATTCCAATATTTTTAAGAGGAGCAAAAATAGCACTTCTAGCTCCTATTACAATATTAACTAAACCATTAGATATTTTACGATATTCATCATATTTTTCTCCTTCACTTAATCTACTATGAAGAATTGCAATACTATCATTAAAGCGTGATTTAAATCTTTCAACCATTTGTGGAGTTAAAGATATTTCTGGAACTAAAACAATTGCAGTTTTATTTAGTTTTAACATTCTTTCTATTATTTCTATATAAACTTCTGTTTTACCACTTCCAGTAATTCCATGTAATAAATATACTTGGTCATCTGAATTCATTACTACATTTACTGCATTAGTTTGTTCATCATTTAATTTAAATTTTGGATAATTATAAGATTTACTATTATCTAGTCTATATTTTTCTTTCTTTTTCTCTTCTATTATATTTTTTGATAATAATGTTTTTATTGATGATTCTGATATTTTTATCAATGAATCTCTAGTATTATTACCATTTATTATTTCATTTACTATTCTTCGCCCATTATCATTTAATTTTATATTGTCTATCTCATCTTTAGATATTAATAACTCATAGTATTTAATATATGCTTTGTTAATATTTGTTTTATTTTGAGCTTTTAATGCTTTAGGAAACATTGTTTGGTAAGCACTTATCAATGTACATAAAGTTTTCTCTTTGATAAATAAACCTAAATTCATTAATTCATCAGTTAGAATTATTTCTTTATCTACTACTTCTAGAATATCTTTTAAATCATCTTGTAATGGCTTATTAATATCAATTATATATCCTTCAAGTTTTTGTTTACCAAAAGGTACTTTTACTCTTACTCCTTTTTTAATATCATTTTCTAATGATTTAGGAACACTATAAGTAAAAGTTTTATCAATATTTCTATTTGAAAGTTCTACTAATACGTTTACAGTCATAATAATACCTCTAATAATATAATATCATTTTTATAATAATATAACAAAAAATAGACCTAATTGGTCTATTATTATTTATTTTTTTCTACGTAGAAGCAAACTGGTTTAAATGTTTTACGATGTTCGTCTATAATACCATATTTCTCTATTGCTTCAAGATGTTTTTTGGTTCCATATCCTGCATTATCTTTAAAGCCATACATTGGATACTTCTTATCTAATTCTTCAAGCATTCTATCCCTTGTAACTTTAGCTATAACACTTGCAGCTGATATAGTTATGCTTTTTAAATCTCCTTTTATTATAGAAGTAGTTGGAATATCTATATCAAGTTTCATAGCATCTATTAAAACATGTTCTATTTTTGTTTTTTTATTACATTCTTTAATAGCTTCTTTCATCGCCATTTTAGTAGCCTCATATATATTAACTTCATCTATTATTTTTTCTCCAATTACACCTATTCCTACTCCAATTGCATCATTCATAATGATATCAAAAAACATTTCTCTTTTCTTTTTTGATAATTTTTTAGAGTCTGTTAAGCCATCTAAATAATAATCTTTAGGAAGTACTACACACGCTGCTACTACAGGTCCGACAAGAGGGCCCCTTCCAACTTCATCTACTCCTGCGATATATACAATTTTCTTTTCATTCAATTGTTTTTCGTATAATCGATTGTCTATATCTAGTTTCATTTTATCTCCTATTTAATTACTATTCTATCGAAATCTTTTTTATTAGCATAAATATTTATGTTTGGATATTTAAATAAATTATAGTTATAAATTGTTCTATCATTTATTGTTGAAGTAAATATTTTTATTAAATCTTTTCCATCAACTTTATCAAGTAATATATCACTTGTAATTGTAATTTTTAAATCATCTTTATTATTGAATGTTGATAAATATGCTACTTTAGCTGTCTTGTAATATGTTACTTCTACTCGTATTTGTCCATTTAATGAATTATCTTCATTCAATATTATATTATCAAGTTTAGAATCTGAATCAAAATAAATTTTTTGTTCATCGTTTATATTAAATACTACTTGTTTTTCTTCTTGTTTAAATCCTTTTGGTAATGAACTTGAATAATCAAATGAACTTGTTTCATATATTAAGAATCCTACACTGAATACTAGTAAACAAAGTAAGGCTATAACATATTTTTCACTTACACCTTTTTCATCTTCAAAATATTGCTTTTTAAGATGTTTAACTAATAATACACATATTCCAAATATTGATAAGAAAATTAAAGCTAAGCTTAGAATATACATTTGATCAAACAACATGCATATTATATATACAAATCCTATTAAAGAAAGAACTGCAAATACTCCAAATACAACTATATAAGATACAGCAATTATTTTAAATATTACATTAATAACTTTTTCAATAGTTTGCTTTGTCTTCTTCATCTTTTTATCTTTTGCATATAGTGTTTTATAATAGTCACTACTTGTAAACTGTTTAAAATGGAAATAGAAAAGATATAGTATTACTAAACATTTTATAGTAGTTATAATTCCTATCCACAATCCAGATAATATACTTCTTAATGATTTTGCTATTTCATAAATTGTAAAAACTCCCAAATCTCTAACTGCATCTAAAACTATAGCAATTATGAAAACATAGATTAATAAGAACAAAAATTTAAAAATCCAGAAATAAGCATTGTTCTTCTTTTCTTTACTTCTATTTGGTCTAATAGTGTCATTTAATCTTATTGAAAGTGCTTCTAATACGTCGTTTGATGTTACCTTTTGTTTGTTCATAATTTCACCTCTTTTAATTTACCCATCTTTTAAATGTATCCATAGTTGTAGTACGTTGAACTGCATATCTTGGTATTTTATATTTATCATCTTTTCTTGTTGCTTTTCTTCCTCCACCAATGAATGCTACTTTAAATCCAGCTTCCTTTACTGCTTTGATTGATGTATCAGTATACTCATAGTAAGGAAAACAGAACGAATCAGCGTTATCTGCAAATTTTAATGATTTTTTCAAATCGTCTAATAAAACATCATATGAGACACAATTTACTTTTGATCTCATACCACAGTTTCCTCCGCGATGAAGATCATATGTATGAGATTGTATATCTAGATGATCATTTTGATAATCTTCTACATCCCACCAAGCTGTAATTAAGAATAATGTAGCGTATACATCATATTGTAATAAAGCAGGTCCTAAATGATTTCCATTGATTTTGCTAGTACCATGAGCACCATCATCTACTGTTATCAAAATAGATTTTTCAGGAAGTTCTATTTCTTCATACATCCATCTAACAAATTCATTCATTGTCACTGTGTAAAAGCCATTATCTACTAGGTATTGCAGTTGCTCTCTAAAATTATCCATATGCAAGCAGATATCTTCTTCACACGCTTTTTTATCATAGTCTTCAAAAAAGAAATGATAGTTCAAAACAGGTATTCTTTCTGCTTTTTTAGCAACTCTTACATCCCTTTCAACTGATGCTTTGTTACCACTTGAATCAGTAACAGTATATGTTATTTTATAATCACCTATTGTATTTTTATCTAAATTAGAAGTATCTACTTCTATTTTATCTGATATATCACCTTCATAATTATCTTCAGCTGTTGCACCTGGATCATCAAAGTCATATCCTTCAACTATAACAGCTTTCTTTCTACCTTTTAAAGTTATTGATGGTTCTATATCATCTATTATTTTTATTGTTCTTTCAATTTCTTTTGTTTGCTTTTTATATGTTATTTTATAAGTGTATTTATAATCTCCTATATGTTCAAAATCAATATTAGAATTAGTTTGGATATCACTTGTTATATCAATATTATCATATGTTGATGTTGCGCCTTCATCTTCATATGTTTCACCGATTTTTAATATTATTTCTTTTTCACCATTAAGTTCAATATTTAATAATCTAGCTTCTCCATTTACTTTTTTTAAAATAAATAAAGTAGTTAAAAATCCTGCTACTAATAGTACTATTAATCCTATGAAAATAAATAATTTGGCAAAAGCTTTCTTTTTTATTCTTCTTTTTTTCACGATACCACCTATTTTTATTTTATCATAAATGATATTTTTTTTAAATCAAAAATAAAAGAAAAAAAATCTTTTGAAATTATCTATCTAATGTGATATTTCCAAAAGATCCAGATTTTAAGTCTTTAATTATTGTAGTATAAACTTTTTCATAATCAGGAATCCCTCCCTTTGCAAGAATTCCTCTTTTTTTTGCAATATCTTCATAAATTGTTTCTAAATCTATTTTATCAAGTTTATATCTTTCTTTTAACAAATTTGGGTATAGTTCATATAATTTATTAATTATAAATCTTGCCAAATCTTCTGTATCTAATATTTCTTCTTTAATAGAGGAAAGTGCTGCTAAAATATGAGCATTTTCTTGATTTTCTAATTTTGGCCATAGTATTCCAGGAGAATCTAATAGTTCTATATCATTGTTTATTCTAATCCATCCTAGAGCTTTAGTAACTCCAGGAGTGTTTCCTGTTTGTACTGCTTTTTTACCAACTAATCTATTTATTAATGTGCTTTTCCCAACATTAGGTGCACCTATAACAACTACTCTAGTTTTTCTTGGCTTTAATCCTTTTTCAGTTCTTTCTTCATTTAGAGTATTCGAAAGTTCTTTTGTTTTATTTATAATCTCTTTTTGATTATTACTATTTATCAAATCACATTTGATAACAGCACAATTTTTATAATTATTAATTAATTCATCAGTGACTTTTTTATCACATATATCATATTTTGTAACTATTAATATTTTAGGCTTTGTTCCTATAATATTATCTATATCTTCTACTTTAGAACTAATAGGCATTCTGGCATCAATTACTTCATATACTATATCAATTAATGGCATTGCTTCTTTTAATTCTCTTTTTGCCTTGACCATATGTCCAGGATACCAGTTGACTACAGGACTTCCAAACCCATAATTTTTGTCCTCTTTTGCCATCATAATCACTCCTTTATAAATTATTGGAATTAAGTACATGTTTTTCTTTTTTATAATTTAAATCTATTTTATTATACCATATTATCTCGCTTTTTTAGATACATAATTGCTTCTTCATATTGATTACTAAATCTAAAATCTATTTTAATTTTCTTATCATTATATACATAAATGTTATTAATAAACTCTTTAACAATGTTTCTATTTAATTCATCTATATAACCCAATTTAAGAATCCTGTTCATCCAATTAAGAGAGTTCTTACTTGCTTTGTCATTCTCTATAGCTTCTTTCTCTAAATTTAATCTATTTAATTCATATAAATAATACTCATTAAAATTATCAAAATCTTCGTCATTTATTAATTCGTTTTTGTAATCATCTTTTATTTCATCTAACATATCTTTATATTGTTTTATTTCTTTTTCTATCTTTATTAATTTTATTTCTTTTACCTCATTATTATATTCAATGGAAAAAGTAGATAGTTCTTTTTTCAATTTATCTTCTAAATCACAAACAAGTTGTATAAATTTATTTAATAATTGCAAAACAACTTCATCTAGTTCATCTTCTCTAATGCAATGTTTTGAACATACTTTATTATTTAAATAATTACCACAATAATAATAAATATTATCTACTTCTTTATACCTTTTATTCGTTCTATACATATTATTATTACAATCACCACATTTTAAGAATCCAGAATATTTATAATACTTACCACTATTACTCGATCTTAAGCCTCTATCAAATAATATTGTATTAACTTGATAAAATATATCTTCCTTTATAATTGCTTTGTGATGATTTTTTGTTTTAAGCCATTCTTCCTTATCTATTCTATAGTCTGTATGATCTTTATGACTTTTTCTTGCTGTTTTTCCTTGAACAAGAGTACCAATATATGTTTCGTTTCTAAGAATTGAATCAAGAATTGCCAAAGACCATGTTTCAGCAACATTACCAGTTCTATAATTGTACTTTAATTTAATATATTTACTAGGAGTTATGATATTCTTTTTATTTAATTCATCAATTATGTCTTTTCTTGTTTTTCCTTTCATCGCCATATCAAATATACTTTTTACTACTTGTGCAGCTTCTTCATCAATAATAAATTTATGTTTATCTTCAGGATCTTTCATATAACCATAAGGAGCTACTACTCCTATAAAGTTCCCATTCTTTTTTGATATTAGAAGAGAACTTTTAACTTTGTTTGAAATATCTTTAGCATAACTTTCATTCATTAGATTTTTAAATATTATTTCCAACGAATACATTGATTCTGGTTTTAAATAAGAATCAACATTATCATTTAAAGCAATAAATCTAATATCATATTGAGGAACTATTCTTTCAAAAAAATCTCCAACTTCCAAATAATTTCTACCTAATCTAGATAAATCTTTTACTATAACAGAATTAATTTTTCCATTATATATATCTTCCATCATTTTATTAAATCCAGGTCTATTAAAATCAGTTCCAGTGAATCCATCATCAACATAATAATCAATTATTTTAAATTCTTTCTTTTCTGATAAAGCATATTTTATAAGATTCTTTTGATTTGAGATACTGTTTGATTCTTTATTATCTCCATCATCATTAGATAATCTTAAATATATACCAGCTCTCCATTTTTGCATTCAATATTCACTCCTTGTTCCATTAAGTAATTAAGTAATTGTTCATATTCATCAGAATATTTAAAATCAATTTTTATATTTCCATCTTCAAAAACATAAATTTTATCTATCAATTCATCTAAAATGTTTTTTGTTAATTTTTTAATTCTCTTATTTCTTTTAAAATGACCAATCCAATAATCGTTGCTTTTAACTTTTTTTAAATTCTCTCTATAAGTAGAAGTAAATAATTCTAAATCTTCATCAAGTAATCTTATTTCATTATTTACTTCATTATTAACTTTTACAAAATCAACTTTTTCTGATTCATTTAGCTTCCAACTTTCATAAGCTATTCTTTTCTTTTCATTTAATCTTTTTTTCTTAATATCATATAATTTAACTTTCTCTTTATATTCTTCTTCCATACTTTCTCTATTCTTTTTGAATAATAATTTATTAAGACTTCTATCTAATTCAATAACTAATTTAACTTGTAACTGTATTGCTTCCAAAACTGTTTTCTCTAAATCAGCAACATATATTTTATGAGGAGTACAACTACCTAAATGTAAGTATGACATGCAACAAAACTTAGGTATTTCTCTATTTAAATCAGGTCGTCCAACTTTTATCAAAGATCTATTACAATCACCACATTTTAACTTACCATTATATATTGAATACAACTTTTCAGTTCTTCTTCTTGGTTTTCTAGAAGATATTATTTCCTGTACTTTATTGAAATCTTCAATACTTATAATTGGTTCATGCGTATTTTTTACAACAATCCACTCTTCTTTATCAATGTTTATTTGAGAATGATTTTTAAAGCTTTTTCTTTTGGTTTTAAGTTGCGATAAATTACCAATATATGTTTCGTTTACAAGCATTCTTCCAATAGAAGAAGTACTCCAAAGATATCTAGATGGAACTTCAAATGGTTCAAGAGAAAGTTTTGCTTTCGTTCTTCTCTTTAATTCTTTTCTACAAAGAATTCCATTCATATTTAAATACTTACATATAGATATTCTTCCTTCTCCTTGTAAAGCCATATCAAATATTTTTCTTACAATGATAGCTTCTTCTTCATCAATAACTAAATGATGTTTGTCTTCTTTATCTATAGCATATCCGTATGGTGGCGTTCCTGAAACGAACTTTCCATTTAAAGCCATTGCTTTATATGCACTTGTTACTTTTTGTGAAATATCTCTAGCGTATGTTTCATTAATAAGATTTTTTATTGGGATAATAAGATTATTAATTGATTCCGGATTTAAATATGAATCTACTCCATCATTAATAGATATTACTCTAACGTTATTCTGCGGAAATATAACTTCAAGATATCTTCCAACTTCCAGATAATTTCTACCTAATCTAGATAAATCTTTTACTATAATAGTATTTATTTTTCCATTATATATATCTTCCATCATTTCATTAAATCCAGGTCTATTAAAATCAGTTCCAGTATATCCATCATCCGTATAAAAATTAACTAATATCATATTTTTATTTCTTCGCAAATAATCATTAATTAATT
>JAEEGL011399871.1_pt1 | contig 92775 bp, 96 predicted proteins | sample 9134231 | NCBI WGS metagenome assembly JAEEGL01 (sample SAMN16246548, study PRJNA631951) | gut metagenome | biome: gut microbiome; feature: rumen; material: fiber-attached | host: Bos | place: Iran: Karaj | collected 2018-10 | reverse complement strand
GAACAAGGATACGTTGGACGTTACAAAGGAACTAACGTAGTATTATTAACTCAATCATTTGATGATGAAACTAATACTATGAAAACTGTTGATGACCAATACGCATACATTATGCCAGCTGGAAAAGAAAAACCAGTTAAAATTGGTATCGAAGGTGGTACTTTAATCGACGAACAAAGATTACAAGATGGTTCAATCGAAGTATCTGCTCAACATATGTTTGACGTAGCTGTAGTTGCTAACAACTACTGGGGTATCTACAGAAATACTGAATTAGATGACAATCCATCTATGTAGTATTTTAGTAATATAATATGAGATTAGGCTTTAAATCTTAAAGCCTCTTCTCTTTAATTTTTTTACTTATTTTTGGGAGGAATAGAAAATGAACAATGAAAGAACAGTCGTTTTGGAGAATGTTTCAGGACAACCAGTAGGTTTAAAAGATACACAAAATAGAACTTATCGTTTCGGAGTAGGAGGAAGAATTAGAATTAGCGAGATGAGTTTACAAGATATTCTAGACTATCCTGCTAGTAAAATAATCTTCAATGAGGGTATGATGAGAATTGATAATATTTCAGCAAACAGATTGTATGAAATGGGATTAACAGAAGCTGAAATTAAAAAATATTTAGGAGATAATTATTCAGCTGTTGTTATAACAGAAGAAATAGCTGAAGAGCCTAAAGAAGAAGAAATAATTGAAATAGGAGAACCTAAAGTTGAAGAGCCTAAAGAAGAAAAAGTTGAAGCTCCTACCGTTAAAGCTCCAGCTAAAAAACCTGCTACAAAGAAAAAATCTACTACTAGAAAGAAAACATCATCTACCAAAACAAAATAATGAAAATTACTGAATATTATGATGTCTATATGCGCTTCTTAGCTAAAATAGAAGATGAATATTTGGCATCGCTAGATGAGGATAAATTGCATGTGGCTCTTTATCCTATTTTATTGAGTGCAATTAACTCTTTTTGTCGCATTTCAGAACATAATTTACATAAAAGAGATGAACGTGCTCATGTATTTTATGAAACACTTACTGATGATGAAATAGAGGTTTTAGCTATATGTATGAAACCAGTATGGTTAGAACGTTATATCAACAGTAGTAGAAAAATAGAACAACAATACTATGATGCAGGTATTAAAACTTATTCTCCAAATGAGAATTTAAGAAACTTAACGGTATTATATCAACAATACTTGGCAGATATGAGAAAAGCGTTACATGAGTATACTTATAAGAGAGTAAGTATTGTTGGAAATTTTGGTGGATTGGAAAAATATCCTGATAGCAAGAATTATAAACCAGGACCTACAATCTACAATGGGGATGTAAATGACCCCATTCCAAATAATCAACATTAAAAATTAGGAGGGAAACATATGGATACGAGTATTATCTATAAACATATCATTTCAAGCCTATATAAAATGTTATGTTGGAGAGAAGAAGGAAAACATTGGCATACGATTTATGACGAATTATTGAGCGAAATTACTTTTAATGACATTTTAACTGAAGAGGTTAAGGGAACTATAGTTTTGAAGATTATTACTTTAAAATATATAGACTTCACCAATTTTAGACAAACTATATTTGAGGTAATCAATTATGTCGACTCGCTACGAAGAGTATAAAGATAGAGTACATTTTAAAGGGGACTCTAAAAGAGAGTATGTGAAGACAAAAGTAAAAGAAAGCATAGATTCGTTAATAACAGATAGCCAATATGGTTTTACCATTTCGGTTTATAATAGAGATGATAAAACTTATACAGACCATGAGGTCGCTATCCTTTCAACTAAGACTACTCAAGAGTACGAAGCTGCCAATGTTATTGCTCCGCTTGAGGTTGGCTTAGAAAAAGGAGTTCTATTTAGATGGGACGAAAACGATTGGATATTACTTAAAAAAATGTTCCGTCCTGACCAGCCTGGATTCAATGGAATCGCTTACCGTTGTACCGGGTTCTTAAAATGGATAGATAAAGATACTAAGGAATTACATATACAACCAGCATACATTCGTTCAGGTCGTATTACTAATGCCGTAGGAGTAACGCCAGATGTTACTAGAATATTTGATAATATTCGTATGCACGACACTGATTGGAACATGGTTGCTGCTACACAAAAGAAATTAGACTTTCATCCAGAGATGAGATTTATTATAAATGGACAAGCATACCGTGTTACAAACGTTGATAATGTATCAATTGATAATGTTAGTATATTATCATTAGTTGATGATAAATTACTTGATACGGACGATATAATTAATGGAATTGCGTATGATGATGTATATGAATATACTATAAAGAATAGATTGACTGATGATACAAAATTATATGCAGGAGACGTTATGGAATTACCTGTATTAGTATTAAGAGATGGAGTAGAGGTTGATGAAGATGTGGTGTTAACCTCATCAGATGAGAGTATAATTCAAGTTGATGGACGTAAATTAATTGGTAGAGGATTGGGTACAGCTATTATAAATGTTGCCCTAGCCTTAAATAATACCATATCTATTGATATTCCAATCGAAGTATCAGAAGAACATACACAGCAAGAAGTAAAAATATATATTACTGGTGATGACTATATTGAATGGAACACTTCTCAAACTTATATGTTATCAGATGAAAGTCCAGTTGCTTTTGAGGTTGAGACTTTGTCTAAGATAAGAAAAGAAATCTCATTTACAGAGAATAGTGTTACAATTAGTATTAAGGATAAGTATTCAGGTACATTTATAATTAGTGCTAATACTGAACAAGGTATAGTTGAAAAGACAGTTTATATAAGAACTGTATAGGAGGTATAATATGATATTAAATAAAAATGTTATGGAAACAGATAGCTTCTTAGATGTTAATAACGACATATATCGTATGATTACCATATTTAATAATTGCCAAGAATTAAAGAGATTGTTGGTCTATACAGATAAGAAGCCTTTAGAAAGAAAAGAAGACGTTGATAAGGATTTAAGAGATACTCAAATATCTAGAGTACCTCTTTTACCTTATGATGAAGAAGAAGGTAGTATAGTAGTTGTTTCGTTGATATCAGCCGACGAGTCTTCGAAGACAGATACTTTACATCCAAGTATTGCAATAGATATATTTACTCCAGGTAATCAATGGATTATAAATGAAGGTATTAGACCTTTAAACATAGCCCATATTATTAGTAATTTAATGAAATATGAATTAGTGCAAACTGGAGGAGTAAAATATCGTTGTAAAGGTATAGTAAATGCTCAGTTATCTGACATATTACTAGGGTATAGAATGATATATGAAGTAGTTGTAGATGATTAGTTTAGCTAAAGTATTAAGTGGTAAACCTATACCATTGATTGGTAAATTACAATTCTATCAACCAACTATACAAGAGATAGTAGAAATAGGAGAAAATCGATATTGGGCTATGACTAACCTTTGACTATTAAAAAGAAAAGATATAATTGTAAAAGAAAGTGAGGAAAGCCTCGCTATGGATGATTATCATATATGGCGTTTGTATGTTAATTCTTCTGAGCTAACAAGGCAAGCTTTAAAGTTATCTTGCGAAACATTACTTAAAGCGAAAGTAGAGTTTTTTGATATAAGCGACACTATATATATAGGGGAGAAGGAGTCAGGAGTTATTCTTGATGAAACTTTCTACTTACTCATGCGTGAAATATGTTCTCGTATAACACCAGTATCCAGTGCTTCGGATAAAGGTCAGTTCCACGAAACAGAAAATATGTCAGAACGTGAGCGCCAAATGATTGAAAAAATGAAATTGAGCGAAAAAAAGGTAGAAGAAACTAAAAATCCTGATAAGAAACCGGAAGATTTCTTAGGTAACAGGATATTGGGCTTGGTTGCTGTCGGAGGCTATACATTTGAGCAAGTGTATAATATGACCATGCTACAATTTAATATGCTCCTACAGAAGTATGTAGATATTCAAACATTTGAATTAAGGACTCAGTTGAGCCCATACATAAGTTCTGAAGAAGAAAACCAAAATAGCAATAAGTTTTGGTTGGATTAACAATAACTTAGGAGGTATATAAGATGTTAGATATTCAAGGAAGAAAATATGCTTCAGTTACTGTTTGCGACGTTACATTATACGACTTAGTTACTAAATACCCAGTTATGTACTTCGACACTTTAAAAGTTACAACTTTAGAAGGTACTGCTGAAGTTACTGATATCCAAGGTGGTAAAGGTAACCCAACTTTAGCTTCTGTATCTCACTCTAAAGCTATCAACGTACAATTCGATGATGCTATCATGACTATGAGTTCTTTAGCAGTTCTTACTGGTGGAGAATTAAGAGAAGGTACTGAAGAAGACAAAATCATTATGATGGAAAGCGAATTAGTACATGTAGCTGATGGTGCAGAAACAATCGTATTAGGTAGAAAAGCTCGTAAAGGTTCTTATGTTTACATAGCTGAAATGATGAATGGTATTTTATCAACTGCTACAAGAACTGAAGACCCAATCGAAGAAGAAACTGATACAATTCCATTTAGCGATTTCCACAACTATAAAGAAAGTAGCATCGTAGGAGACGCTACATTCAGAGTATTCTATGAATACGAAATGGGATTCCCAACAAAAACTGAAGAATTAACTGAAATCACAGTTTTAGCTGATAAATTTGCTGGAACATACAAATTTATTGGTGACACACTATTATTTAACCAATATACTGGATTAAATGACATCTTCCAAATTGAAATTCCTAAATTAAAACTTGACAGTTCATTCTCATTCAACTTAAATGCTGCTACAGAAGCTGTAGTATTCTCATTCAAGGGAAAAGCTTTAAGAGACGATGAAGGACAAATGATTAAATTCAGACAATTACGTCAAGAAGGAAAATCTGGAGACGAAACTTACGGACAATTTGATGGTTCATTCAAACGTGTACCAGCTAAAGAAGTTACAGTTGACTCTATAGATGGACATTTAACTGATACTGGTAGAATTTATCCATTAGATGAAAACTACGACCCAGTTGAACCAGTTAGTATGTAATAATAATTAATGAGAGAAGAGTAATCTTCTCTCTTATTTTTTTTGCAATTTTTACTTGACAAAAATACTATTTTATGATAATATAATGTTAGTAAACTGGAAAGTGAAGAAAGGGAACTTTCTCGCTACTAATATTTAGAGGAGGGACGATGATATGTTAGAACAATTAAGAATGCAAGAAGTTTCTCAAATTATTTTAAGTAAGCCTGAAGGTGCTGTTATAAGACAAAACAGAACCAATCCTCAAGAAAAGGGTGTAGAATATGGTGATTTTGAAGTTGGTGAACCAGTAATGATTATAAATAACCCATCACTATCTAACCTATCATTTGTTTCAAAACCTGTTGCGGCAAATGATGCTCAAGGACATATTGGTACTGCTGGAATTACTAAACAAATAGATTTTGTAGTTAATGAAGGTTCGGTTTTATATGCTTTGTGGAGTTATATATATGGTTTAAATGATGAAGACCCAGGACTTACTAAGATAAGAGGGAATGAGTATTTAGGAGTTGATGCACAAGGATACGCTAAACTTACAGCTAAGCCAGAAATGAGCCCTGGCAATGATAGATTTTATGTTTATAGGGTAACCGATAACGAAAACGTTTTATTAAGTAATGATAAATATGAATTATGTGTTTCTGATACAGAACCAAAACAATGGTATTTACATATTTTAGACGGACAAGAAGGAGAGCAGTATTTTGTTACTTATAATTATCTAATTGAAGCTAATACCATTACTAAAGTAAAACAAATACATAACAATGTTTTTTGTTCTATGGATATATATATTGATGCAGTAGACTTAAAAAATGATGACAAACATACTGTATACATACATTGCGATAAAGTTCAAGTAGATACTGATATGGTATTAGCTATTAATAGTAGTTCTAAAGCATCATTCACACCAATACATATTAAATCCGTGGCAACAGGAGAAGAATTAAATAAAGATATAGCAACTGTTGTGGTGATTTAATATGGCTAGATGGACGATAAATGATTGGAATGCTAAAATAGACAGAACTTTGACCGTTAGACGCTTAGGACGAAATGGTATTTTGTATGAATATGAATTGCCTTATGGAGCGGACCCAATACATTATTATGAAGAAGCCGTTAATGTTAAATCTATTAAACGTTCAGAGCAATATGAAAATGGTAAGAGACCTGGGCAATATCAGCCAGTAGGAGATAAAAGATATTTTAATTATTATCAAGTTAAAAAGCTTGGTAGTAAGTATTTAGATAGAAAAATTACTGAAGTTCAAATAGAGGTAAGATAAAATGAATGATAAGTTAATATACACGTTCAGGGATAATGCTTTTTATACTCCATTAATCAAGGCTGCGGAAGAATTAGAACAAAAAAGATTGGTGGATTTGTATAATCATTATCACAAAACAAGATTCGCTGTGAAAGATTTTATCAATCAGCTCAACGAGATTGACTATGATTGGAAAGTAATGTATATAGATTTACTAAATGGTCTAGACAAAATAGAAATTAATTTAGAAGAAAATCCTGAATTAGCAGAAGAGTGGTTTAAATTAAGTTCAGATTTAACGAATGATATGTTAGAGAAACAACAAACTGCAGACTTAATAGCATCTTATATTAAAGAAGGATTATATACTTCTAGTAGAGGCTTGCGAGAAGCTTCTAATAAAGAACAGGCTGCAAGAGCCTTTGGAGAAGGTTTAAAAACAGAGCTGGATAAAATGACAGACCGTTTTTTACAAATAAAAAAATTAGACCCGAAAGCTAGATTTATGGAAAGTGAAGGTAGTTGGAGACTAGAGTTAATGGGAGACTATAAATGGAATTTCTCTAATAGTGGTTTAAGTCATTGAAATGAAGTTAAAAGTACCCTTGATAATTTCCATATTACTGGGTCAGGTAGCATAGATTTTTTAACTTCTTTAATACCAAAAAGTGATATTATAGAGAAAAATGGTATATTAACAATTATTTTTGACAGCGAGGCGTTAGACAAGACTTGTAGAAATTTATTAAGAAGAAAGTTTTACGATTCGGGTGCTTATCCAGTCTATGAGGATAGAGATGTTACTATATTGAGTAGTGAGATGTTAACATATTTTGCTACAGATGGAGTTGGTTTATACCAAAGCCCTAGACACTTAACGGTAGACCCAACTGATGTTCAACAATATGGTATAGAAACTACTGAGGGATTGGAAAGTATAGTTCGTAACACTTTTGAAAAAAGACAGTTACATGCCGATTTATGGTATGGGAAACACTAGGAGGGATAAGATATGGAAATTAAAAAGAAAAAAGATGTTAACACTAATAGTTATACATTTAAAAAGAGAGTAATAGAGGAATCTCTTGAATTGTTAGGGAGAAAAAGAAATTATGTATTAAATGATTTAAAGTTTATTACTATGATAACTTTTACAAACAATTTGGTAGAGAATAATTTAATTATAGAAAGTTTATATAATGTAGACGATATAGAAAATAAAATGGATACAATAGTAGAACCTTTATTTAAGGAAGAAGTACTAGATAATCCAGAAAGAAAAAAAGACTTTGATGAGATAGTTGAAGAATTGCAAGATTATATGGAAAGAGAGGTAGAAATGAGACTAACTGTTTCTGGTTTCTTATATGATTTTGCTGAAGACTTGGGAGGAGTAAGCATGGATGATTTAATGAAAATTATTAATCAAGCTATGGATAAAGTTGGTATTCCTACTAAGAAAAAAACAGATAATGAAATTAAATCAGAGGCTTTAAAAGATATAGAAAAGGCTAAGAAAAAAGTAGAAGATGCAAAAATGAAAGCCCTAATAGATAAGTATACAAAACAAGAGGGTGTAGAGAATAAAGACGCTGAATAATAGGCGTCTTTTTTAATCTTTTAAAAAAGGAGGGACAGTGAATGGCTAAGAACGAAAAAATTACATTAACGCTGGATTTTAACGTTGAGCGTGCCAAACTACAAGAAGTAGGTAATTTACTTGGTAGAGATGTAGAAAAAGGTTTACGAGGAACAAAAACTATAGAATACTTTAATTCTATTAAAACGGCAGTTACTGATGTTACCAAAACGGTTGGCGGCCTATATTCAAGTTTGTCTAAGCCATTAGTGTCTAAATCTCAAGCTAGAGAATTATCCACTAGTCTTGAATCTGCTTTTAAGGGCTTAGACAGTAAATTATTAAGTTTACAAGGCAATATAACAAAAACCTTCAATTCAGCAAGTAATGTTAATGCCTTAAAACAAATTAGGCAATTGGGCGATGAATTAGATAAATTAACTGCTGACTATCAAGCGGTTTCTCAGTTGATAGGTAAAAGTAAAGGACTCGGTAATAAAAATGAAATGAAGTCTCAACTAAGTGCGGCTTCAAAAGAGTTAGATGCTTTAAATAAAAAACAAACAACCTTAACCGCAACAGAAGTAAAACAGCAAGAAGAATTAAAACAGACTATAAGTGAAATAAATAAAAAGTTAGAAGAAAAATTAAAGATACAAGAGCAAATTAATGCTATTCATAGTAGTGATGGGGTTACTTCTCAAGCAGAATTGAGTGGGTTAATTGGTGATAAAGTAAATGAACAACAAGGTATTATTAATGGTAGTATCTCTATACAAGATGTTCAAACTTTAAAAACTGCTTTAAGTGAAATACGTGATATTATTCAAGATATAATGAAAACATCTAATGCGACAACACCTAAAGTAACTCAAAACATGGAAGAGATTATAGACCAACAAAGACGAATGGAAGAACAGTCTAAGACATTTAAATCCGTGCTAAAAGATTTGGGTATTCCTATATTAGGATTACACGAAATAGCTCATGCGATGAGAAGAATAGTATCATATTCCTATGATTATATTAAGAGTTTAGATGCTGCTTTAACAGAAATAGCAATCGTATCTGGTAAAACACGTAGTGAAGTATTAGGATTAACTGATACGTTTATTGAGTTATCTGCAAAAACAGGTATGGCAATTGATGATATCGCTAAAGCGTCTACTATATTTTACCAACAAGGTTTAGGTGACGAAGCAGTTAAGAAAATGACAGAGTATACTGCTATATTTGCTAAAATATCTAGTGAAACCGTTGAAGTAGCTGCAGACCAAATTACGGCTGCTATTAATGGATTTAATTTTTCAGTAGACCAAGCTGGAGATGTTATAGATAAATTGTCAGTATTGGCGGCTTATTCAGCAGCTGATATTGATGAGCTAGCTACTGCCATGTCAAAAGCTGCTTCACAGGCTAATATGGCTGGTTTATCATTTGACCAGTATAATGCTTATTTAGCTACAATGATAGAGGTAACTCGTGAAGCTCCAGAAAATATAGGTACTTCATTAAAGACTATTATGTCTCGTTTCCAAAGTATTAAGTCTGGAGATAATACAGAAGATGATACAGATGTCAACGCCGTAGAAAAAGCATTAAAGAGCGTTGGTGTTCAATTACGTGATGCTAAAGGTCAGTTAAGAGATTTAGGAGATGTATTAGAAGAATTAGGACCTAAATGGAATTCATTAGACAGAAATACACAAGCTTACTTAGGTACTGTTATTGCTGGTACTCGTCAACAATCACGTTTCATGTCATTGATGCAAAATTGGGATAGGGCCTTAGAATTAACAACCGCTTCTCAAAACAGTGCTGGAGCCGCTACTAGAATGCATCAATCTGCAATGGAAGGTTTAGATGCAGCTCTTAATAATTTAACCAATGCTTGGCAAAAATTAATCTCCAACTTAGCGAACGGAGATTCGTTTAAATGGATAGTTAATACTTTGTCAAAAATAGTAAAATGGTTTGCTGATGGAAATTCTTTATTAAAGATATTTACTATTGCGATTACATTATTTAATGCAAAAACCTTAATAACAAATATGAATTTAGTAGCACAAGGCAAAGAATTAAAAAATTTAGACACGGCCTATGCTACTGTTAGTGGTCGAGTTAAAACTTTTGGAGCTAATATTTCAGCATTATTAAACCCTATGTCTCAAGAGACAGCTAAAATAGAAGAACAAATTCAAAAGGTTAGAACTTTAACTCAAGAATATAATAATTTAACTAACGCAAAAAATCAAAGTGCAGGAGCTGGTGGTGCCTCAACAGGAGGGACTACTGGCGGTGGGGGAACAACCCCTCCAGTTATACCAGATGCTGGTACTATGGAAAAAACAGCAGGAGCTGCTAATAAAGTAACTAAAAATACTGCTAGTTTTGGGACTAAATGTGCAACCGCTGGTAAAAACGTAATGAGTTTGGTTGGATATATCCAAACGGGTATTATGGTAGGTATGTGGGCAGCTTCTATAGCTGAAACAATTACTGATTGGTTAACTACGACTGCTGACGAAATGAAAGAAAAGGCTCAAGAAGCTTATAATACCACTGCAAAAGAAATGGATAAGAGAACCCAATTAATTGATTCCATAGAAGCTAATTTAGATGTTTACGATAGATTAAGTAAAAAACTTAATAAGAGTACGGATGAAGTTGAGCAACTAGCAAAGGCTGCAGATGAGTTGGCCAAGGCTGTCCCAGGTGCGCTAGTAGGTTATGATGCTAATGGTAATCCTATTATTAATTCTAATGAAGCTAGAGCTGCTCAAAAAACAGCTAGAGATGAATTGGCCGAGTATGCTAAAGAACAAATGGGAAATATAGGTAACTTAGCCAGAGCAGATATCAGAGAAATAGCTGAGAAAAACGTTGCTAACTCTGGTAATTATGGTACCGTAAGAGGTGTAAGTACCGCCGGTATGATTGGTGGTTATGGAGCTGCTGCCGGTATAGCTGCTTTTGGTGCGGTTAATGGATGAAACCCAGTAGGTTGAGGAGCATTAATTGTTGCTGGTATCGTAGCCATAGGTAGCACGATAGCATATGGAGTTAATGAATATAGTGAGCAAGTTGCTATTAGTGCTGAGGAATTGCGTATAGCTCAAAACAAGGCTAAACAAGTATATGAAGACTATAACGAAGAATTGTTAAAAAATATGTCTTACATAACTCAACAAAAAATAAAAGACAGGACAGTTAATGGTGCTAACCAAGACGCCCGTATTACAGTTGCAAGTTATGTAGGAAATCAATGGTTAGATGAACAAACTCAAAGTTTATTCGAACAATTAGCAAGAAAAGATATCACACAAGAAGAATATGAAGAAAAATTTGCTGAATTGGGAAATGAATGGAGTAAGGTATTAGATAAATTAGATGACCACATGTTAGCTGCAGCTTATAATGGTTTGGATAAGATAGCTGAAAACATAGGCGATAAAACTTATGGTAGTGTAGAAAAGGCTATAGATAAAATCATTAAAGATGATATGGGTATTAGTGAAGATGATGAATTATTTAAAACATTAAAAGAAGCATTTATGGCTGCTGCTTATTCAGGATTTAGTAATGGTATTTATGCCGTAGTTAAAGATTTAGAAGCCAGAAAAGCTACAGATTTAGCTAATGCAAATGGAGATGAAAACTCTGAGGATTACAAACGTATAGAGACCATGTATGAAAAAGCTATTAATAATGTTAAAAATAAGATGACCAATAACCAGGTATCATTTTATGATATGTTGGGCATTACAGATGACGTAGGCTTATTTAATCAAGTTGTTGACCAATATGCAGACACTATTAATAACGCTTTAGCTCGTAGTAATGAGGCTGCTGCTATACAATCTATAGCTTATTTAGAATCGGTAAAAACTCAAGCAGAACAAAAGATGGCAGAAATTACTGATAAAGAAAGCGAAGAATATAAAAATCAAGCCGCCTTAGCTGAAAGCGCTACGGCAAGTATTGAGAAGGCTTGGAATTCAATGGATATATCTATTGATATACCTTGGAAAAACTTGTGGGACGAATTTGAAAAATTAACCGATAGAGCAAGAACGGCTTGGGAAAGTGTTTTTGATATTAAATCAGAAGAAGGAATGGACCCAGACCAATGGAAAAACTTTACTAAATTATTTGATGATATAGATTTTGATGTATTTGATGATACACAATTATTACAATATGCTGCCGCATTAGACCAAATAGCTGATAGTTTAACAGTAGTTAATGGTAATATTTATGCAAATGGAGAAGCTGTAGAAAGCATAGCTCAATTGGAAGAAATGGCATTACAAGCCAGTATCCAAGCAACTCGTCAAGAATTAGTTAATAAACAACTAGAACTAGAAGCTAGTAAATCTATAATAGATGCACAGATAGCTACCCTAGAATGGAAAATAAAAGTTGCTGAAGGTTCTGCCGATGCTGATGCATTTAAGTCTAAGGCGGAAGAAGCTTGGTTAACCGCTTCTAATAAAATGAACACCTTCTTTGTACAAAACCAAGGCAAGGTTGCTGAAGCAATGGTTAGACAATATTCAGATGCATTTACACAAGTAGCTCTTAAGTTCAACCAATTACAAACAGCTATGTCTAAAGGGCAAGTAACTCAAGGCGATTTAGACGCTATAGGTAAATATTGGAAAGAGGCTCAGAAATCTTTAAACTTTAATTCTTATAGTAGTGAAGTTGATACTATTTATAACGATAGTGGTCTATCTGGATTGAAAAGCCAACTAGAAGCAGCTCGTAAAGCTTCTGCTTCTTATCAAGCTCAAATTTCTAATATCAATTTAAAATTAGCTACATTAGATTCAGGATTATGGTATAGTAAGAATGGCGTAAGTGGTGGAAAGAGCGGTAGTGGCGATAACGATAAGTTACAACAATATATCGGTAAGTTAAAAGAGATTTATAATATATTAAACCGTATTCAAGTATTAGAACATCGTTTAAGTACCTTAGATGCTTATGCAGATGTGGCTCAAGGCCAAACTTATGGAGCCTTATTAAAGGAAAGAGTTGAATATAATGAAGAATTATTAGACCAATACGAATTTTTAACAAAAGAACAAAAACAGTTTACTAATGGGTATAAAGATTTTATTAATTCTGTTGAAGGATTAGAAGGTGTTTTTGATTTTGATAAATATGGTCAAATCATTATAAACTGGGATAAGTATGTAGCATTGCAAGATAAAGCTGCTAAAGGAGAAACAACTCTTAAAGAAAAAGCAGATGATGTATATGATACATATACTAAGATGTTTGAGGATTTACAAGGATATTTTGATAAGACTATTGATTATTATAAACAAGTAATTAAGTTACAACAAGAAATGGTTGATAATTATATTTCTATCCAAAATGAAGTTGCAGATGCCGTTAAGGAAATTTATCAAAAAATATTAGATACTAAACTTGATGCCATAGACCAAGAAAAAGAGGCTATAGAAGAGTTAAGACAAGCAAGAGAACAGGCTAGAAAAGACCAAGAAAATGCAAAGGCCGTATCTGGTTTACAAACTAATTTACAACGTGCTATGATGGATACTTCTGGTACTTCTGATATAGCTTTCTTAAAAGCACAAAAAGATATTGATGAAAAGTTAGAAGAAATAGCAGAAGACAAATATTCTAGAATGCTTGATGATATTGTAGATAGGCTAGAAGAAGAAAAAGATGCTTTACAAGATGAATTTGACCAAATGTTTGACCAATTAGATTGGTTATTTAGTTGGATTGATGCTGATATAATGGGCAATGAAAGTGCCATTTATTCAATATTAGAACAAACAGATGAATGGAATCAGTCATCATTCTTAGAAAGACAACAAAAATTAGATGATTGGCAAACTAAGTTTTATAGTTACTATGATTCTGTATTAGCAAATGACAAAGGTATTTATGGTATTTATGAAAACATAACTAATACAAAAGAAAGAATTTCTACACTAGATGCTAATTTAACTTCTAAGATAGGTAAAGAAAGTGCTGATATACAATCAACAATTTTAAAATGGCAAAATAATGTTAATTCGGCTATTTCAAGTGCCGTATCTGCTGCAGCTAGTGCTGCTGGAAGTGGTGGTAGATATTCTGGAGGTAGTGGAGGTAGTGGCGGTACTGCTATAAGTCCAGGTGATGCATCACCTGTAGCAGATAATTCTAATTACAAGAATAATAACACTGAACCTAAATCAGCATTCAATGTCGGTGACAGAGTTAAAACTAAAGAAAGTGGATTCATGGCAGCCGCTCATGCGTACACTTGGACAGGTAGCGCGTTTAAACAAAACGGAACTAAATATGTAAATTTAGCCGGTCCTGCTATTGATTACTTTACTATCGGAAGTAAGAAATACTGGGATGGAAAATGGTGGTACCAAATTAACAGTAGTAAAGATTGGTATCCTGGAACTGGTTTAACATATAAAAAAGGTGGTTTAGCAGATTATACAGGACCAGCTTGGCTAGATGGTACAAAGCAACACCCAGAGGCAGTTTTAAATGCTTTACAAACTGAACATTTTATTAAGTTTACTAATGCGTTAGACAAGCTATACGCTAATGGTAATCCAACAAGTAGTACAAGTTCTGTTAATATAGATAGTATTGAATTTAAAGTTGATTCTATGTCTTCACCTGAAGATGGTGAAAAGGCATTTAATATGTTTGTGGATAAATTTAAAGAAATAGGTAACCAAACAGGTATTAAAATAAATAGTTTTAAAAATACATTATAGAACGGGGAGCATACGCTCCTCGTCTTTTTATTTTTATCCTTTTCTAACTACTAATTGTTAGAGAGATTAAAGAAATAGGAGGGAAAAGCATGAACAGAGTAGTTAAAGCAGGTGAGTTATTTGCCACTTTTATTTTTGACGGCAAAGATTGTGCTGACATGGGCATTTATAGTGTTACAAGTGGTTCCGTTTATACAATGGGAATAGAGCCTATGTTTTCAGACAATAAATTAGAAGTACCTGCATATGATGGTAAATATTATTATGGTTCGCAAATCACCGGTCAACAATTTCAATTTAATTGTTTTTGCCACGATTTGATAGCAACAGAATATAATAAACTAAGAACTTGGCTAAGTCCTAGAAAAGTAGGACGTTTGGTTTTATCAGATGCCCCATATAAATATTACTTAGTTAAAGTTGTTAATATTTCTACTCTAGGGGCATATCCATTAACAACAATACAGACTCCTCAGAATTCTGGGGTATTAGGAGACTTTTTAGGAGGAGATGCAGTATATACGGGTAGCTTTACAGTTACTTTTGAAACGGTTGGTTCTGCATATGGTTATGGAATGTCATATTATAGAGATGATTTAATTTATGACGCACATATAAAATATGGTAGAGATTACTATTATAATGCTGGATTACTTTATAAAGACATGAGCCCAGCATTAAGATGGAATATAGAGGCAAACGCCATAGACCAAAAGATACCAATGTATAATCCTGGTAGTGTGGATGGTTATCCAAAATATACTATACATCATGAAGGTACATTCCCAGACAAATCTTATATTAAATTAACTAATAAGACTTTAGAAGGAGGAAGTAGTTCTTCTTATACAGTTGTAATAGATTTAAGCGGTTGTGTTGGAGATGTTATCGTAGATACTCAATCTCAAATATTGGAAGATTCAGAGAAAAACGCTTTTTATGGTAGATTCGCTGGTTCTACACTAAAATTAAGTCCACTAGAAGATGTAATTGAATTACCAGAAACCATAGTACACAACATTGAAGATACAGATTTAAAAGAATATGATAGTTTTTATATAGAAGATAATGTTGTAAAAGTAAATCCTATGGTTTTAGAAGTGTCGGGAGATTTGGTTGGTAGATATTTTTGTGTTATGGGAAACGGTGGAAGCAAAATTATGAGCGTTGACACCGAAGAGAATACATTGACTTTAGACCCTGATGTTAAGACTTATGATTTACTACCTGGAGAAATTGATAGTGGAGTAGTTATAAGAGAAGCTGGTATGGGATTTAATTATGTAGAGGTAAGTAATGTAATGCCAGTAAGTGGTAATGATGGAGAAGTATGTATAGTAGACGGAGTTTGGTACGTTTATTTATACGATGAATGGCGTGAAACCAATTTGTTTAATACTAAAGAAGATTTTAAAAATGCTTATGGACAGTATATAACCGTATATAGATTATTTGGTGCAACAATAGTTAAAATAGATGATATAACTATTACAACCGGACCAACAGTATCATTTAAACCTATGGGTTCATCTACTCCTACTCAAGGAACAGATGTAGCTGCATTCATGCTAGAAGCTGAATTGCAACCTAGGTATTTATAGGAGGGAAAGAGAATGCAAGATTTTATTAGAATAGGCGGAGAAATAGTATCTCAGCCACTTAATGAGAACTTTAGACGTTTAATTAATGCTATAAGTTTAGCAAATACAAATCTAATATTCCCAGAAGAAAATGCTATAGTATCCACTCTTACTGATATGTATGCTGTACCTAGCCCTTTGGACGGGCAAGCATGTTATGTAATATCAAGTGGAGAATTATACCGCTATACTAAAAGAGGTAATGGTAGATGGGTAAAAATTGCTGACTTTGGTAATACATTTAGACAAGGGTTCTTAAATTCCGGAGCTGTTGTAATGGCAGGTCCTATTACTAAAACTGGTGCGAATGAATTAACGTTACCAGATATGTTATTATATTATAAAAATAAGAATGGAGACGACAGGTATTTAAAAGGTATGTATGGGGTCGATTCACAGATTTTAGACGCTTCTTCTTTTAACACGCCTGGAGTCTATTCAATTTATGCTACTATGGAAGGTACAAGAATATTACCAGAAATGGTGATTAGTACTGGCATGCCTTCAGAAGACCTGGTAGCAAAAATATATTTGGGGTCATTTTTAGTTGATACTTCAACTGAAATTATGAATGACTTTGTATTTACTATACCAGATATAGCTTATACAGGTGATAGAGGTCTATTCTACGTGTCTGGTGGCCAAGCTAATGGATTAGGTTTAATGCCTAATAACAATAATAATAAAACAGTAAATAGGAAAGATGGTTATTATTATGACGAAGGTTCAAATTATCCTACAGGACCTATTATAGAATATCCTGTGAATGTAGATAATGGTTCAAATTATAACCTAAAATTCTTTGATGGTCAAGCATCACCAACTTTATACTATTTGGCTCCTAGTCAAGGATTACAGCACGATATATTAGCGAGTCCAGGTTTAATTGTTAATAAATATTGGGATTTAGATAATCAGAGATTAAGAGATGTTGAAGAAGGACACTTTACTATACAACAACATTTAGTTACACCTAATGGTCAAAATATTGTATTATATGGTACTAAGGTTTATAATTCAATAGAGGATGCTATATCAAATATTAATACAGTATTTGGTTCAGACGTAAATTTCCCTTATGTAGAAGCAACAAGAATGGTTGTAGGAAGTTTCACTTCGTTTAGCTCAAGTGATGATGGTAAAATAAGATTTTATAGTATGGGGCGTTTAGCTCAAGTAGGTACTATAAGTCCTATATTTGCAGATAACCAATTTACGGTTTATGATGGTTCTGCATTAGATACAACTCCCGCCTCAATTCAACTTAATTTAGATGACTTGGGAGAAGAGTATAATGCTGGTTTAGGTCATTATAAATTAACTATATTGCCTTATGATGCAGAAAGAGAGTTATTTAGTTTGCCTAATAAATACATTACAGATACAAGTGTTCCTGCTGTTACTCAAATAGAGTATAATACAAGAAATTATCCTAGCTCTGGTTACAAATTGGCTGATGATAAGGATTTAGATTATATAAGAGATAGAATAGCAGATATAGAAGCAGAATTATGGGCTCCATATGACGCACAGAAAGCTAGATATGAACAAAGTGCTCGCAAGAGGTTATTTGATGTAGAAAATAGATTAGATGCTGATGATTTAATATTAACAGACCATGAGGCTAGAATACTTTGGAATGAGCAAAATAAAGTTACAAAAGCAACTACAATTAATGGCCATACATTAGGAGATACTACTGGTAAATCCGAAGCTAAAGCGGTTACTTTAGTTACAGGAGATATACAAGAAGGAGCTCCTGCTGGTGGTAATATTAATTTATGGTACACCGATGCCAGGGTTAGTGCTAATACTGATGTAAGTGCTGCTAAGGCACACTCTGAGACAGTTTCATTAACCGATGATGCAGACGACCATGTAAAGGTAAACCCACATAATCTTTCTACTGATGATATCAATATCTTATTAGACACAACAAAGATATTTGTTACGCCAGAAGAAGAAAGAAGAATTAGGGCAGATAGATTGCCAGAAAACACAATCCAAGCATTACAAGATTTGGATGATAAAAATATGGACTATCTACCTGTTACTAAATTAGGTGGTAATAGAGATTTTCCTACCGGAGCGAGAACCTTACTAGGTAATATCACAGCTCTAGAGATATTCGAAGATGGGGTAGATTTTGATACTTCCCTTGATGGAAAAACATTAACGTTAAATATTAAGGGGCAAATAGATGAAAACACAATGATGACTAAAGCACATTATGCTACTTTGGAAGCAGAATACCCAAGTTTATATAATGGATATGTAGATAATGCTGTGTATGCTGGTTTTGCCTATAATATAGCGGGAATGGAAGAAGCCCAAACAAATCAATATTATGGTACTGATTCTACAGGAACAGTAGGTATATATGATTTACCAGTTTATGTTAGCACAGTAAATCAAAGTTCATTTGCTTCGGAAGACCAAATTATATTTGTTCCAACCGATGGTTCTGTGACAGAGCAACATCTAGAAACAACATTAAGAAATAAGATAAATAATAATTATCATGCTGTGTACGATGGTGGTACTTTAAAAAGTGCTGAAATCAATTCATTGGTATTTGGTAATAATTTATCAGTTAATGTTGCTGGTCATACAGCTACAATTAATGGTACTGGTTCTGGTGGGCAATCAGAAACTAAGTTTGCAAATTTAGAAGACGTTGATGTGACTTACACAGGTAATGCTGGTAAAATGTTAGTAGTTAATGACAGCGAAGACGGTGTTATTTTAGCAAGTAGTCCTTCATTTAATGACTTCATGCGTAAAAGTGTATACGTAAGTACATCAGATATAACAAAAGTTAAGAAAGCTGTTTATGCAGATTCAGCAAATACATCCGCAATCGCAGTTGGGGCTCAATCACTTAATGGTAAAGTTGTAGATGATGCAGATACATCAACAACATCATTATGGACAGCGGCTAAAATTATAAGTAATACTTCTTCACAAATTGCATCAGAAGGAGTTCAAACATATAGTGGTACAACGGCACCATCAAGTTCGTTAGGAAAGAATGGAGATTTATATATTTTAATAGAGAGTTAGGAGGTGAGATAGATTATGGCATGAGTAAGTGGAACATCAACTGGTTCTGGAGGTAATGTTACATTAACAATAGCAGGAGGATATGCCAATGTTACTCGCAGCGGCAATACCGTTACTGGTAATTTGGGTTTAAGATTTACGTTTAGTGGCTCTTGGTCTTCAAATTCAGTAGTAGGTGTTTATGGAGGAACTAAATACTTTGCCCAAAATAGAACTGGTGGGTCAGGAAGCCACGCGTCTAGTGGAGATACTATTTATTGTAAGGCTAATCAAGGCAATGGGTATAATACAACAGAAACCTACCCTTGGTCTTTTTCTACTACTGTTTCTGGTAGTGGTAGTGGTAATATTACTATTACTATGTCAGCTGGTTGGACAGACTGAGCTGGTAGTGCACCTTATTCCTATAGTTTTTCGGTGCCTTATCCCGCCTTACCTTCTCGTACTGTTACATATTATCCAGATGGTGGTACTTATAATGGTAGCACTTCTAATCAAACTTTTACCGGTTCTGAAGGGAGTAGTTTTCAAGTAGGCTTCCCTACACCTCCGACAGGAAATAACTTCGCTAGTTATCATTCTAATATTGGATTAAGTGGTATTAGTTCTTCAGATAGTGTTTTTGAGAGCGGATTAGGAGGAATTAGTGTTTATAATAATTTAGGTAATGGTACTGTTACTCTTACACGTACTCAAGATAATAGTGTTCCAAGTAAGTCATATGGAGGGGGGTCTGTAGGATATAAAGTTGTTATTTCTAAATCTTCTGGTTCTGCTTATCCTGGATGTGGAGGTTTTTATTTAGGTACTGGTTCATCCGCTAACCATGTATATAGATGTTTTATATGAGCGAAGATACCTACAACACATTATATTTCTGATTATCGTAATTCTATAGGAGATGGTGGATATAGTGTATGGTTAACAGACCAGCGAGGGACTGGTGATTGATATAAATATATGTACGAGGTTCATGCTGGTTCTTCTGGTAGTTTTTCAACTTTTGGGCATGTAGCATTGAGTGCTTATAATGGAGATAATACATCTGCGGTTTCATGGGAAGTGTGTGCTACGCAGATAACTGATATAACTAGTAATTTAACTTGTCCTTACGCCAATGGATATATTGAGTGCTACTATTCTCCTGTAATATATACTATACAATATAATTCTAATGGTGGTTCTTCAACGCCAGCCAGTCAAACCAAGACTTATGATATGGCATTAACATTACAGGGGGCTATTAGTAGAAATAATAGTACTGGTAGTGGTTATACAACATCATTTAGTGGAAATGGTGGTACATATAGTGGTAGTTCAATAACTGCTACTGATACATATTCATATTCATTCGCTGGATGAAAGTCAAGCGCTTCTGGTACAACATATGGGGCTAGTGCTTCATTCAGTGAAAATAATGCAGCTACAATGACGGCTCAATGGAACAGCTCTACATCACGTGGTTCTATTACCTTACCTGCCGCTTCAGCTGTTTCAAGACAATATTATACTTTTGGTGGATGGAATACTAATTCAGCAGGTACCGGTACTAATTATAATGCTGGTGCTTCTTATACCCCATCTTCAAGTAGTACATTATATGCCAAGTGGACAGTAAATGCTCCATCTTCAGCATCGGTAACTGCTAGTTATATAAGTCGTACAAAAATAGATGTGGAAGTGAGTGCCGAGGGTGCTGAGATAACAAATTATACAGTTTATTATCGTGTAAATGGTTCTGGGGCGTCATATTCATCATTATCATTGGGTGCTGGAACAACTGGTACAATAACAGGATTACAACCTAATACAACATATCAGATATATGTAAAAGCAACAAATGCTACGGGTAATGTAGATAGTAGCACTATAACTGCTAAAACAATTCCTAACATACCTACAGTAAGTGCTCCTACGGTTACAACACCGCATCCTTTTACACCAACATTACAAATACCCGCTAGTGGAGATACAAACGCTTTAATAACAAATTATACCTTATATTGGTGTGCCAATCCTAATGTTAACACTTATGATATGCCACTTAAAGTGACATCAGATGGAGCTTTGTGGGCAAGAATATTTTATCAACAAAGTAATGAAGGAACAACTTATTTTTCTACATTAGAAGAATGCAGAAATACTCAAACAGCTAACAAGTATTCTCGCATGTATCTCTTAGAGGGTAATACCTATAAGATAAATGGTAAATTTGAATTTATGTTATGTTATCCTAATAATGATAGTACGCATTATAATAGATGGAAACAAACGAATGCTCCTCAAAATGAATATGTTGCTCGTGTTAGTACGGGTAGTCAAGTTACTGGTTATGAAGCGGTACATATTGATTGGACTAGCAATTATTGAGGTGGTTTAGAAAGAAGTGCTGAAGACCCTGCTACGCTAGATTCTTGTTGGTTAGATGGTTCTGTAGGTCATGGTAACTGGTATTACTCTTTAGGAACTACAACACTTTATAAGCATGGTATGCCAGCAACAGCTGACTTAATCGAAAACACATGGTCTTGTGTAGAATTATGGGTACGTGTTGGTACAGTTACAGTTTCTTCACAATCATTTGGTAGTTCATCAAGTGGTCAAGCTGTTAATTTAAGTGAAGAAACAGAATATTTATTCTGGGGCCAAGCTACAAATATTGGAGGTACTACAAGTGGCCCAGGTTTAATATATACAACCCCTGCGGACCAAGCGAAGATTTATAGAAAAAATAATGGAACTTGGGAACGTGGAAAAGCTTACTATAAAATTAATGGCGAATGGGTTAAAGCAAAGAAAATTTACATTAAAGTAAATGGAGAATGGAAAATAAATAGTAATGGAGGGTCTTAGTGCTCTCCCTTTTTATTTTAACCATTCTTTGGTTACTAAATATATAGAGATGAAATAAATAAAGGAGGGAAAAGATATGACAATTTATCCAATAAAAATGCTTAAAGATGAAGCAGGTACACCTTTTATACCTTTGGTGGCGCCAGAGTCTGTTATTGATACACATGGTGATACTTTAGTTGATATGCTAGAAAATAAAGTAAATGAGCCTGAAACTGAAGGTACGGCTGGTCAAGTATTGACTACAGATGGTGAAGGCGGAAGAGTTTGGACAACTGTACAAGGTGGTGGTGGAGGGACTTCCGATTACACTGCTTTAAGTAATAAACCACAAATTAATAGTACAACTTTGAGTGGGAATAAAACAAGTGCCGACTTAGGAATAGAAAATATATTCAGATATTCTACAATGCCAACTGCCAGTTCTACATTATTGGGACAAGTAGTTCAATATATTGGTGCGACTACCGCTAATTATCAGAATGGTTCTCTTTACGAATGTATAACTTCTCCTAATACGGCTGACACTTACGTGTGGTCAAAAATTAGTGACAATGGTTGTATTTATACTGCTCGTTCAGCAACAAGTGCAACTTTAATAGTTTATACTCCAGGGGATACAGATTCATCTTGGAGCAATTCTTCAGCGATTGGTGCTGCGATTGGTTATATTAATAAGGCAAAAGAAAGTGGCGTTACGCAATTAGATATAACATTCTACGATTATGGCGACGCGTATAATACTTCTTGCTCATTTTTAACAGCTCGTTTTAGAATAAATCCACAGACCAATGCTGAGATTAATACTTCAACAACTAATTCAATTCTTATTTCATATAATGCTCATGGTTCATATTCTACTAATTATGCCGTAGTAATGAAATGTACTTCTACATTGAAAGTATGGTATAGTAGTACAACTGCTAAATATTTTAGAATGGCTCTAAATTTTAATGGTGTTTCAAATACTAGCCATGCTTATCTAGCAAAAGATAATACAGAGGCTTATACACCTACGAACGATTACAATCCAGCTACTAAAAAATATGTTGATGATTCGATATCAGGGATAATTATACCAAATGCTACGTCAACAACTGTGGGTGGTATTAAGTGTAGATATGATAGCGTAGATGGGACTCTGTATATAACTAATGATGGAACTAATCCATAGAAAGGAGGTGTAATTCGTGGCAGTAACTATATCATTTAAATATACATCTACTACATCTGGTTATGAATCTGGTACGCGTACAGAAACTGGTAGTAGTGTTATAACAAATTTAACAGATTTTTTAGATAATACTATAGGTCGTTCAAATTTATTAACAGCGGAGTTAACTTTTACGGGGACTCCAGAATTTGCTTGAACTACAAAAGAGTTTTTTAAGAATTGTACTAATGTTACTTCCATTAAAATAAATGATAATATAACTTCTACTGGTACTTATAATGGTTTTTCTGGGGGTGACTTATATGGATTATGTTATGGATGTACTAATTTATTAACATTTACTTGGGGAGGTTCGAATACTAATCCATATCAATTAAGTGGTGATATATCATATGCGTTTTATAATTGTCAAAAAATGACTACGTGTACTTTACCTGATTTTTTATGTGAGCCTCAATCACATTCTCTTAAAACTATGGCCTATATGTTTTATAATTGTTATGAATTAACAACATTAAATTGTAATTCTTGAAAAACTTATTGTTATGATAGTACTTCATTAAATTATATGTTTTACAATTGCCAAAAACTTACTACTATACCTAGAATTACTTTAACATGTAGTTTTTATCAATCTTCTCAATTACCTTATTGGAAACTTGGTCTTTATGCAACTTTTTATAATTGTTATTTATTAACGGACATTCCTTTATATATAGATGGAGAACCTGATTATACTTGGACAATGTATATGGCATTTTATTATTGTAGGTCATTAACTGAAATAGATTTAACAAATTTTGGTTATACTACGAATTCAGACGCTCTTTCTTATACTTTTTCTGGTTGTTCAGAACTTACTAAGATAACTTTTTATAATAGCGGTAGTTATAAAACAATACGTTCTAACCAAAAAAATTTGCGAAGTTGTTTTTCCGGATGTAATAAATTAACTTTAGCAAATATGATAAATTTTAGTTCCCAGGTTTTCAGTGGTGTAACTACTTGAAATTATTGTTTTTCAAATTGTAATCAGCTTAATGTAAAAGATTTAATTCCAATTATAAATATTACTACATCTACGCCCACTATGCCGGGGATGTTTGGAGGATGCCAATTTGGTGATACTGTAGGAGGAATTACTACTTTTGATATATCCGATTTTTCTTCTTTCCCTTGAGTCGCTTATATAACTCAAAACGCTAGTTATAACCCTGGTAGTTTTGGAGCTTATGACCCAACTTTAGGACAACAAACTTTTGTTTTAAAAGATACTGATTGTATATTAGAGAACAATAATATGGGAGTTTATAGTTCGCTTTTTGCTGGTAATAAATATAAAAGAATTGTGTTAGATGTTGATAACCAAACACCTATTACTACATTACGTTACTTTTTTTATGGTTGCACAAATTTACAAACTTATGATTTGGGTGGTTTGGATACAGATACGTCAAGTGTAACCGATATGGGCTATATGTTTTGTAACTGTTCTAGTTTAGGAGCGTTAGATGTTAGTAATTTTAATACCGAAAATGTAACTAATATGTATCGTATGTTTGATGGCTGTTCTAGTTTAGAAGAATTAGATGTTAGTAATTTTAATACTACTAATGTAACTAATATGGGTAATATGTTTTATAATTGTTCGGGGTTAGGAGCGTTAGATGTTAGTAATTTTAATACTGCTAATGTAACTAATATGAGCTATATGTTTTATGGCTGTTCTAGTTTAGAAGAATTAGATGTTAGTAATTTTAATACTGAAAAAGTAACGAATTTTTGTGCTATGTTTTGTAGATGTTTTAATATCGCAGAATTAGATTTAACTTCTTTCGATACTAGCATAGCTACTAATATGGCGGATATGTTTAATGGGGCCGTAGCTTTAGAAAATATATATGGAATAGAAGATTTTGATACATCTAGTGTTACTCGTATAGACTATATGTTTGCTAATCAATATGATTCTACATTAACGAGTTTACCTAATTTGAATTTATCTAAATGGGATGTATCTAAAGTTACAAATATGCGACAAGCTTTTAATAATTATGGAGGAGAAAAATTGAATTTAGCAGGATGAGATACATCTGGAGTTACAAATATGTATCAGATGTTTAAAGGAGCATCTAATCTAGAAATAATTTATGTTAATGAAGATTTTGATACAACTTCTCTTACTAATTCTGGGGAAATGTTTCAAAATTGCACTTCATTGATGGGAGATAAAGGGACTACATATAATAGCAGCCATGTGGATGCTGCATATGCTAAAATAGATAGAAATGGAACTTCGGGATATTTATCATTATATATAAAACCTGTCAAAATTGCTAATAATGATGTAGGAGAGTTTTACTGGAATGGTTCTTTAGTAAGGTCATTATATTTTAACGGTACTCAATTATTTTAATTGAGGGATATTTCTTCTACTATTTTAATAAGGGATTTTAAAAATAAATGAAATAAAGGAGGTGCGAGAACGTGGGAGTTTACAAAGAGATTAATAGAGCTGATGGTAGCGGTGTAACTACATTTTATCGTATAAGCGATGTGTTAGATACAGCCGAAACAGACGACCAAGAGGGGCAAGCTGTAATAATAGATTATAATTCGGCTCAAAATAAACCGAGCATTAATGGTGTGGCTCTTGTAGGAAATAAGACGAGTGAAGATTTAGGGTTGCAACCTGAAGGAGACTACATAACTAATGATGAGGCAGATGCAAAATTTATTGACGAAGACGAGCTTGAAGCAAAAAATTATGTTAACCAAGCTGAGTTACAAGATGCTATCGCGCATATAGAACATTTCCATAGAGAAATTGTTGAAGCTTTACCAGTAACTGGTATGGATAATGTATTATATATGGTTCGAAAGGGTGGAACTGGAGAAGATATATATAATGAATATATTTGGGTTGGCCTATCAAATTCAGAGAATGGTTATGAGTTCATAGGAACTACTGCAGCTGACTTAACCGATTATTATACTAAAACTCAAGTAGATACTGCTTTAGCAGGTAAGGTTGATAAAGATGGTAATAAAGGCTTAAGTGAACAAAATTACACATTGGCCGAAAAAACAAAATTAGCAGATTTAGAGAATTATGATGATAGTGAGTTACAAGCAGATGTTGCTGGTTTAAATACTCGTGTAAATAATATATCAACAAGTTCGACTGCTTTAAACAATAGAGTAACTGCGTTAGAGCCAAAAGTTGAGACTAACTCTGCTGCGGTAACAACAATTTATGATTTATTAGATAAGAAAATGACTGCGATTAGACTTGTAGAGCAAGGAGACGGATGGGTTTGGATGAATCTTGAAGGAAGCAGATTAACTTATACACAAGCGTCAGCTGCTTTAGGTCATGAAAATTGTATGTTGTTTATAGAGCAATTAGAAAATGATGGCAAGGTAATTCCAGCTGAATATAAGAGTGAGGGAGACCATATTAATGTTATATTTAAAGATTTAGATAGTTTAGTTCATATAATGACTTGCGGTGAAGACGATGTTGTTGTAACAGAAGATGTTACTACAACAGATGGGCAAGTTGATTTTATAGTAGAAGATGAAGCCGTAGGGTATGGAGCTTCATTAGATGCTATCTATGGTGATACATATCAGCAAACCTATACGGGTAAAAATTTATTAAATGTCCCTCAAACTTATACGTGGACTGGCTGCATAACTCTTACAAACCCTATACCAGCAGGTACATATGCTATAACATGTGGAAAAGTAACTAAAGGGGGTGCCGATTATCCAACCATTACTTTAGGTAGCGTTTATAAGTTTTTAACGGATGAAACAACAGAGTATGTTACTATTTCTAATGATATAACACAAATTGATTTTTATGCTAGTGCTCACGATTGAGCGGCAAGTCAGGGAGTTACTTGTACAGTAAAAGATTTAATGATTTCTGCAGTAGGTGGGGATTATGAGCCATATATTGGAGGTATACCAGCTCCTAATCCTAATTATCCACAAGATGTTTGTGTAGTTAAGGGAAATAATAATATTATGACTAGTAATAAAAATCTCTTAGATATAAATGCTTGGTTTACAGCGGTAGGAGCTGTTGCCACATTAGAGGATAATGCTTATATTATATCACAACAATCAAATTTTGGTCATTTATATAGCGACCCTTATCCTTTGAGTTTAGAAGTCGGTAAAACGTATACAATATCATGTAAGGAATATGTACAAACCTCTACCAATCCTAGAATTGCTATTATGAAGGATGGAAGGGTATATAAAGAAATAAGATTAAATCATAGCGAATCTCAAACTTTTACTGTAGAAGCAGATGCCTTATATGCGATAAGAGCAGACTACTCTACTTCAGGTTGGCCTTTTTATTTAAATGAGATAATGTTAGAACAGAACGATGAAAAGAGTAATTATGTGATACATCAAGGTCAAAACTTGTCTTTAAATTTAGGTTTAATAGAATTGTGTAAAATAGATACTTATCAAGATAAAATATATAAACAAAATGATACTTGGTATTTACATAAAGAAATAGGAAAGGTTGTATTAGATGGCAGTGAAACTTGGATTAATGATAACAAAACATTAGATAATACTATGGCGTTTTATTCATTGGTTGACTATATAAATTCTTCCACTTCTTTAAAGACAACCCTAGAAGACAAATTTACTACAGAGATACATGATACTTATGTAGGAACTGATAAAGAAATGTTTGAGGCATATGGGTCTGGTGCGACGAAAGCGTTTAACATAAGAATAAATAAAAATAGATTATCTAGTTTAGATGCAGTGGGATTGAAAACTTGGCTTTCAAATAATAATGTAACGGTTTATTATATAAAAGCAGTGCCTACTGATACTGAAATAGAAGACCCTACTTTATTGGCACAGTTAAATGCTTTAGAACAAATAACACAATATAAACATACTTATATAACAATTACTGGAGCTGATTTAACTCCAGAAGCCGATTTTACATATATAGACAATGTAGTAATAAATAATACAGATTTAGTACTTGGGAAAGATACTTATTGGAATGATGAGGTTCCTACACAACAGGATTTACCTTCTAATGCACAAGAAGGTGAAATCCGTATTGTTCAAGATACCGAAAATGTTTATATATATAATGGAATAAAATGGGTACCGTTTGATAAGAGCAGTGAAGTAGACTTGTCTAATTATCTAGCAAAAGACAATACTACTGCTTGGATACCTACTGGACCATTTAATCCATCAACAAAGAAATACGTAGATGATAGTGTTAGTGGAATACACGTTCCTACTAAGACATCACAATTACAAAATGATAGTAATTTTGTTAATAAAAATGCCAATGATTTAACAAATTATTATCCAAAATCAAATACATATACAAAAGCTGAAGTAGACGCTTTAATCCACTCTGGTGGCACAGGCGTACAAGTAGTAGTTGTAGGAGATACTCTAGTGATAACTACAACATCGTCAGGAGGTGAGTAGGAAGATGCCAGCATTAAATAAAATAAGTGTAGATAATGTGGTTTATGACATAGGGTCAAATTGTTTAATTGTAACGGTAGACTTGTCTCAAAATAGGGCTAGTCATAGTGCTACTGAAATATGGAATGCTTTATCAGCGAATAAACCCACTTATTTAAAAATGGAAAGTGATAATGATTATGGGGGAGTTTCATTTTTAATGCCTATCTTTGCTGCTCAAGGTGGTAGTCAGTCTGGTGAAACTGATATGGCTATTTCAACTTATATTTACGGATATGCTGATAGCGAAGATGATTATGAGGCCGTTAGTGTAGTAACTTTTACTATAAAGAATGACAAAAGCGTGGAGGTAGTAGATATATCTCCTGTTACTGTAACTCAGTTGGGAAGAGAGTTAGAGGATTACTTATCAAAAACCAATACTATTGTATACAATCCATCTTCAGATTATAACCCTGCTACTAAAAAATACGTAGATGACCATGATTATAATATAACATCAGGAACAACAGACCCTTCTGGTGGTTCTGATGGAGATATATATTTAAAATACGAAGCATAAGGGGGTGAAGTAGGTTATGGCAACAGTTTATGGTAATTATCGTTATTTTGACTCAGGTAATGGTTGGTGGAGAACTAAAGTAGATTACAGCGGTTCTTCAGCTACTGTAGGGATACAAGTAAAATCAGGTTATACGGTATGGGTGAGAATCACTGGTACTGTTAATGGTAGTTCTAGTAGTGCATTAAATTATTCAAGTAGTGCTACATCATCTGCTACCATTGGTACTGTTTCTATTAATCAATATAGTTCAAATACCATTGCGCTTACGTGTTCGGGAGGTTCTTGGGGACAAGATGGTACGTCAACTGCTACCGTTCCTAAACAAAGTACTCCGTCGGCTCCTACCTGTTCGGTTTCAATAACTAACATAGGAGTAGACCGAGCGACATGTACTGGTCAAATAACAAACAACCCGTCAAATTATTGGCGTATACATTTATATAATACAAGCGGTGCTTGGCAAACTTATGCTACTGGTACAAGTTCTTGTTCGTTTACCCAAACTGGTTTAGCGCATAATACAACATATAACTTTTACCATCAATATACAAATAGTAGTGATGGTGAGGGTTCTGGTCTAATTGCTCATTCATTTACAACAAGCGGTAATGCACCAACAATAAGTTCAGTAACTCCTGCTCCCGATAGAACAACTTGTAGTTTGGCTAATAATTCGATTTCATATGATACCAATGCAAGTTTTAGTAGTGTAAGTGTTAGATATGGTACTACTACATCTTATGGTAGCACGGCATCAAGTACTAGTTTAACTGGTTTAACTCCTAATACATTATATTATTATAGCATGACGGTTACAGATAATTTTAATAGGACTTCGGCAGCTAAAACAGGTAATTTTACAACAACAGGGAATGCTCCAAATATAGGTCCTGCGAATCCTACTATCAGTAGAACTTCGGTTACTTTTAATCCAACAGTAACTTATGATACTAATGATAGTTTTGGTTCAGTTAGAATTGATTATGGGACTACAGAAAGTTATGGTTCTTATGTTACCGATTATACTATTAGTAACTTAACTCCAAATACACACTATTATTACAGGATAACAGTTACAAGTGCCTTAGGAAGAAGCTCAGCTGTGGTAAGTGCTTTTACAACTACGGGTAATGCTCCAAGTTTTTCAAGTGTAACAGCAGAGCCAAAAACGGGAGATAATACTAAAGCAGTAATTACCCCTAGTACAGTAACATATGATACTAATGCTAGCTATCAAAAAACTAATATACAGCTATCTTTCAATGGTATGCCGGTGTTTAATCAAGATTATACCGCTAGTCCAGTAAATTTAGAAGCATACGGACTAACTCCAGGAAAAACATATGTTGTCAGCGTAAAAGTTCAAGATAATTTTAATAGATGAAGTTCCACAGTGAGCACTACTGTTACGTTACCAGCTGATAACAAAATAAAAATAAAAGTAAGCGGGGTTTGAAAAAGCGCAACGCCTTATATTAATGTAAATGGCGTCTGGAAAGAGGCTAAACCCTATATAAAGGTTAATGGAACTTGGAAAGAAGGAATAGATTAAAAGATATTATATTTTAAGTTCTTGTTTTCTACTATTTTATTAGGAAAGATAAGTAAAGGAGGTAAAAGGTATGGAGTGGTTAGAAATTACTAAAGCTATAGGCGAATTAGGAATTCTAATTGTAATCGCAGGTCTATTCTTGTTTTTTTATTACAAAGATAAAGCTGCTCGAGATGAAGAATTCAAACAATTATTTAATGCCGTTATTAATAAAGAAAGTCACGTTTTAACAGAAGATGAAGACCGTATTGCGAAGCAAATTGACGAATCTATAATTTCTTATATGAAAGGAATAGTCGACGCACTTCAACCATCAAAATGTTTTTTAGTACGTTATCATAATGGGGGTAAAGATATGAATGGTTTATCATTCTTAAAATTATCTGTTACTAATGAAACAAGTGCTAGAGGTTTGGCTCCCGTTATACAGGAATATCAAAATCAATTTCGCTCTTCTATCGCAGGAGTTTGCTCCGCTATAGACAAAGACGGGTATGCATTTATTCCTACATTAGATAAAATTAAAGAAACAGATGCTGGTACTTTTGATTTAATGACAGCAAAAAATACTCGTAGTGCTTATTGTTATGCTATAACAAATACCACTGGATACGTGATTGGATTTATAGCTATTACATATAGAAACGATAACATGGTACAAGAAAACCCTGAAAAAATTAAGGAATTATTAGAGTTGAGAGCTAATCAAATTTCAAGTCTTTTAGATATAAAAGAAAATTAAAAGAGGAGACCTTTTAGATAGGTCTTCTCTTTATTTTTTATATCTATAAGATACTATATATTTAGAGAGAGAATGGATAGACGAAGGAGGAGAGAATATGTATAAGGTTAGAGTATTACAACGATTTAAAGATACCTCTTCTGATTTGAAGACACGAAATCCTGGGGATATTATTAACTTAGATACAACAGAGCGTTTACTTTATCTAATGGAGGGAAATCCTCAAAAAAGAAAAATGGTAGAATTGGTATCAGCTTCTCCAGACACAGATTGGCATAAGCATGGACCAAGTATTATTATATATCAATCTTATTTATATCATATTGGTGGTATAGAAACATTCTTATATAATTTTGTTAAACACTACAAAGACCGTAATATTACTATTATTGTAGACCAGTCGGAGATTGAACCATTAACTTATTTAAGTCAATACTGTGTTGTCGAGGTAAAGCAATTAAGACAACGATATAAAGCTGATGTATGTATTTTAGGTAATTATAACTGTCAAGATTTTTTATCAAAATGTGATGCGAAAAGATATTACCAAATGATACACGCAGATTGGAGAGGGATTATGCTCAATCCTGCTTGGGCTAACTTCAGCTGGTCTAAACCTCAAAAGATAGACCAAGTTATTTGTGTTAGCCAAACTGCCGCAGATGGTTTAAAAGAAGTTTCTCATTGTGATAGCGAGGTCATATATAATATACTAGATGATGATATAACAGCAAATGATGACTTAAAGGTATTTATTACTCTATCAAGAGCTACAGCGGAAAAAGGTATTTATCGTATAGTGGAAATGGCAAAGAGATTTAAGGCTGCCGGGAAAAGATTTGTTTGGTTTCTAGGTTGTACTATACAACAGGCGCCAGCTGACATACAGCAAGCAATTAAAAGTATGCCTGAATTTATTGTATTGCCTCCAGTGCCCGCTAATAGACAATTAATAGGTCATTGCGATTATTTAGTTCAATTAAGTGATACAGAGAGTTTCTGCTACAGCGCATTTGAGGCTTTGCAAAGAGGGGTTCCTGTAATTTTATCAAGATTTACTGAAGCATTTAATATAGTTGAAGAAGGAAAAAATGGTTATTTGGTTGAGATGGATTTGAGTGATTTAGATATTGATAAAATATTTAGTCATAAACCTCAAAACGTAAGTTATGTAGACCGTTGTGATTATAGCAAATGGGAAAAAGTTTTTAAGGGTGAGCTTTAATAAACTACTATATAATAGAGACTAATATAAGGAGGTATTTATATGGAAGAAAATAAGACACTTTCTTGGGAAGAGAAAATCAAGAGAATTGAAATGGCACCTAAGGAAGTACAAACTATGGTAGCCAAAGCATTCATCAGAGATGACATACCTGATGAAAACGTCCAATATAAGTTTAATTCAGATAGCATTGAAGAATTAAATGAAAATGGTATGGAGGGCGTAGAAAACATTAATGCCGAACCAACTGATGAAGGTATCGGGGCAGGTTCTTTTAGTGTAAGAACATCTAAGCCTTATGACAATAAGAACTATATAAGAACTGCTTCAGGAGGATGGAATACTTGTATCAAGGGTAACCCTACAGATGCTCATGCAGATGTATTAGCGAACTGTGTTGGTTATGCTTCAGGTCGTTTTAATGAAATCATTAATAACGCAAGAGAAAAAACTGGTTGTACTTATACAAACTTAAACTGTAATGCAGAGTACTTTGCTGACAGAGCAAAAGCAGATGGATTAGAAATGGGTAGTACTCCACGAGTTGGAGCTATTGGATGTATGTGGGGAGCTGGGGACTTAGCAGGACATGTATTCATTGTTGAAAAAGTTTACAGCAATTCTAAAATATATACATCAGAATCTGGATGGGGTTCTTCAACCGTATTCTGGAATCAAACAAGAGATAACTCAAACGGAAGATGGGGAATGAGTGGTAACTATTCATTTAGATGTTTCATTTATTTACCATCAGATGTTCAAAAAATTGTTGATGGAGGAAGTCCTACTCCTACACCTACACCAAGCGATAAATTTAATATTGGTGATGAAGTAATCCTTGATGGACCAATTTATGTTAGTTCAAATGCTTCGAGTCCAGCTAATGTAATTCATAACAGAAAAACAAATGTTACAAGAAAAAATCCGGGTAGCGCCCACCCATACAATACTACAGGTGACCTAGGATGGTGTGATGAAAGTTCACTTACTAAAGTAGAACCAACCCCTACTCCTACACCTACACCAACTGAAAGAAAAGGTCTTGACTTATCAAGCTATCAAGCAGGAATTAGTTTTGACGCTATTAAGAATAGTGAATATAACCAATTCGTTATTTTAAGAGGTGGATTTACAGGATGGGGAACTGGAGTTAACTACAACAAGGACTCAAGTTTTGAAACATTCTATTCAGAAGCTAAAGCAAAAGGTATCCCAGTAGGATGCTATTGGTACTCATGTGCCAATAACCATGAAAAAGGAGTTGCTGAAGCAAATTATTTATATGAAAACTGTCTAAAAGGAAAACAGTTCGAATATCCTATCTATATAGATGTAGAGGATTCACATTGGCAAGTAGGTAACAAAGATGGAGTTACTGCTGCTATCAAAGGCTTCTGTGAAACATTAGAGGCTAAAAAATATTATGTCGGTATCTATGGTTCAGATATTTCTGGTTTCCAAGAAAAAATGAATATCAACCAATTAAATGATTATGATAAATGGGTTGCAAGATATGGTTCTGCTCCACAATATGTTAAAACATATGGTATGTGGCAAACATCTTCATCTGGTAGAATAAATGGATACGGGGATAACTTAGATACGGATATAGCATATAAAGATTATACAACTATAATCAAAAATGCTGGATTAAATGGATGGGGAGACCAACCTACTCCTCCAACACCACCTACGCCAACTCCGGGGCCAAAATATGCGATTGGAGATGCTGTAGTACTTAATGGACCAATCTATGTAAGTTCAGATGCAAGCTCACCTGCTAATACAATATCTGGTAGACATACAAATGTAACAAGATATGTATCAGGAGCAAAACATCCTTATAATACTACAGGAGATTTAGGTTGGTGTGACGAAGGTTCGCTTTCAGCTGATACGCCATCACCAACTCCTCCAGCACCAGAGCCATTAAAAGTTGGAGATAAAGTAAAAATTATAGGAACGGGAAATGGTTCAAGTTATGGTGGTTCAAGTACTGCCTATGGTATTGGTTGGACGAGACAAATCTTAAAGATTTGGAATGGTAGACCTTATCCTTACCAAGTAGGAAACGCAAGTGGTACTACTGGATTTTATAAAGCAGATGCTTTACAAAAAGTATAGGAGGTAAAAAAATATGTTAGAAGCTATTATGTCAACAGCAAGAACTATGGGCTGGTTAGGAATAGTTCTTGGACTATTAGTAGTTGTGAACACGATTTGTGGAGTAATTCACAATGTAAGTGAAGGAGAAGACTTCTCTTGGAAAAAGTTATTTAAAGGTTTAGGAAAAGCAGTTATGTTCTATGCGTGTGCAGCGCTTACAGCAATGGCTTTTACAATGTTGCCTTATATTAATGATATGATTACTAATAGTTTCGGAGTAATATTACTTTCAGCAGATACATTAAATCTATTATCAAGCGTAGCCGTTTTAGGTATTGTTATTGCTACGGTTATCGTGCAAGGCAAAAAAGCCTTAAAAGGAATTGTAGAATTAGCTAATGTAAGTATTACGAAAGATGAAATAATTACTTGGGAAGTAATTGACCCAGAAGAAGACAAACCAGTAGAAGAAGAGAAGTAATTCTCTTCTTTTTTTATTTTTTTATTAACGGAAATGAAGAGGTATAACATTTTGTTTAATTTTTTATATTTAGACCATTGCGCCTACTATATATTTAGAGAAATAATGTAAAAGGAGGGAGAAAGTATGTATAAGATAATGACTAAACTTCATACTATGAGAGAAAATGTTTTTGCTTTTCATATGGTTCCTACGGATAAGGATGAAGATACACTTGTAGAATATAAAGTAGCGACACCCGAAGAAGCAAAAGAAATGGCTCTTACTTTACTTGGTAGAGTTGGTTATGAAGATTTAAGAATTGTTGACGATAAATCTTATTATTTAGATTTATTATGGGGAAAAAAACCTGACCCAGCACAAAATTTATACAAACTTGTCTTTATCAATAATACGGAAGGATACACAGCAGACCCTTATAATAAGTCCGATATAGAAGAAGAAGAGACAGTTAAGGTGCTTATCCAATTCGCTTCAAAACCTGAATCCTTTCATTTAGTTTTAGACGGGAAAGAATACAAAACAGGAATACCTAAATGGATTAAGTATGAAGATATTGATGATACAAGTTGTTATTTATATTTCAATGGTATTACTCGAGACCATGAAGTAGAATTAATTATAGATGGAGAGACTCCACCAACTCCACCAGTTGTAACGGGAGCTGATTTATATATAGGTGGATTTGAACAACCTATTACGGTTAGCCAGTTTGCTGAAAAAACCGTGGAAGAATTAACAAATGCTCATTATTTAACACAGTATAAAAAAGTACAAGGACCTATTGAAACGACAACCACTTGGGGAAACGGCGCTAATCCAAGTGTTTATTTCATTATGGTAAGAGATGGACTTAATCCAACTTTTGCTTCTATGACTAGTGGAGGTCTAACAACAGATTTCCCTGAAACAGATATAAAAAATCCTAATGTTTGGAAAGCTGTTCATGAGGATGTTGTTATCGATGATATAGTATATCATATTTATGGATATAGAACTGTGTTTAATATAAATGATATAATGAGTATTACGGTAAATTAGGAGGTGCAGAGATGGCCGTAGTAAATGTAGGAGGTAAAATAAATCTTGCATTATCTGTACCCAATCTTGATAATAAATATGGTCCTTACACTTCTGTTCAAGAAGCATGGGATATATTGGGTCCAGATAATTTAGATGTTTTAGCTATAGGATTAACAGTTGGTATACAACCAACTCCAACTTCTCCAATCACGGAATACTGGTTTAGGAGTGGTTGTAGTTCAGTTAATGATTTAGTCCCAAAGGCTAGTGGGGGCCAAGGAACATCTGATTATATAGATTTAGTGAATAAGCCCTCTATTAATAATGTAGAATTAATAGGTCAAAAAAGTTTAGAAGACTTAGGAATTAATATGGATTCTAAACAAGATGCTTTGGTTAGTGGTACTAATATTAAAACAATTAATAACCAAAGCATATTAGGAGAAGGTAATTTAGATATCGGTGGTGATATCGAGGGTGATAAAAATTACGTTTTTAAACAAAATGTTGCTTCAGATGTTTGGGTAATCAGACACGATTTAAACAAATATCCAAGTGTTACTGTAATAGACAGTAGTGGAGGAGAAGTCTACGGGCAAGTAACATATGATAATTTAAATCAAGTAACAATAACTTTTAAAGCAGGGTTCAAAGGCTCTGCTACATTAAATTAGGGAGGTAATAAAAATGGCAAAAAGTTTTTTAGTTGATGTTAACTTAAATCAAAATGAAATACAAAATGGGGTAGTTCAAAATTTACCATCTGACCCTCAGAATCCTATAAAAGGTCAAGAATATTTTAATACTACTACCAATAAATTTAGAGTATATAATGGTACTACTTGGGATGAAATGGGAACAGGCGGAGGAACTGTTACCAGTGTTACTGTTAATAATGCTACAGATGGTGGTTTAACAGTAGACGGAAGTCCTGTTACAACAGCAGGTACTATTACATTAGGACATTCTAATGTGTTGTCAAGTGCTCAAACAACTCAAGGAATTTATCCTATCGCTTATGATAAAAATGGTCATATTACAGCAGCAGGAACTGCTTTTGACCCAGCAACAAAACAAAACACAATTAGTGATTTAGAAACTATTCGTTCTGGAGCTGCTTTAGGTGCTACAGCATTACAATCATTTACAGAAACAGACCCTGTATTTACAGCAAGTGCTGCACATGATATTACAGCTTCAGATATAACTACTTGGAATGGAAAACAAGATGCAATTTCTGATTTAGAAACAATTAGAAGTGGTGCTGCAGCTGGTGCTACTGCTGTACAACCTAATGAATTAACAGCATATGCTCCATTAGCAAATCCAGCTTTAACTGGAACACCTACTGCTCCAACAGCAGCTACAGGTACAGATACTACACAAATCGCTACTACAGCTTTCGTTCAAGATGCTATTTCTGATTTAGAAGGTTCAATGCACTATAAAGGTACAGTTTCAGGAGGAACTTTACCATCTTCTAATGTTAAGAATGGAGATACTTATAAGGTAGCTGAAGCTGGTACTTATGGTAGCCAAGCTGCTAAAGTAGGAGACTTATTTATAGCAGTAGTTAGTGGTTCTACAACTACTTGGACTTATGTTCCATCAGCAGATGACACAGCAGTAACAAGTATTACAGCTGGTACTGGTTTAACTGGTGGTACAATAACAACTACTGGTACAATAGCATTAGAAACTTCAGGAGTAACTGCTGGTACTTATCAAGGTATTACAGTAGATGCTTATGGACGTGTAACTAGTGCTGTTGATGAAGGATATACAACAAATACAGGAACGGTTACAAGTGTTAGTGCATCTAATGCAACTGACGGTGGTTTAACTATAACTGGTTCTCCTATTACAACAAGTGGAACTATTTCTATAGGACACACTAATGTATTAGCAAATGCTCAAACTACACAAGCTATATATCCAATTGCCATTGATAAGAATGGACATATAAGTAGTTATGGTAGTGCTGTTACTCTATTAAATAAATATACAGCTACAATAGAAGGAGACGGAACAGAAGATACATTTGCTATTGCACATAATCTAGGTACAAGAGATGTTACAGTTCAAGTTTATGATGCTTCAACATATGAAGATGTTATAGTTGATATAGAAAGAACATCTTTAACAACTGTTACTATTGCCTTCGCCGCAGCTCCTATCGTAGGAGCAGATTATCGTGTAGTAATTATAGGATAAAAGTCAAAAATTACTTGACTTTTATCTGACTATATGATAAAATATTAAAAAAGGAGGAATAGTAAATGAAAGTATTATCACAAATAATTGACGACAAAGATATAGTCAATAAAAAATATGTAGATGATAAATCAATAGCAGTTAAACACATAGACGTAACTGATAATACTCAATGGGACTCAGAACACGAACAGCCAACTCAGTCGGTATTACAAGATATAGCGATTAATGAATATCATGTACTTAGTGTAGAAAATGTGCCTACTGGAGAGCAAGGAGATACTTTAGGTGTAAAAGTTTACTTAGCGACAAAATTTGATGGTAGCGACATACACTTAAGACAATATATCAGGTTTGAAGAAGGAGACCCCGAAGAAGGTGACCCTACAGGTATTCAAACTTTTACCATTGGAAATATAAATCCAGAACAGCCAACAGTATATCAATTTATAGCTGATACAACACCATTTACAACAGATGTTCAAATTAATGGTACGTCTATTGTTGATGATAGTGTGGCCAATTTAGTTACAAATACCGCTTATGATGCTAGTTCAAATAAAATTGCAACTATGTCAGATGTTGAAAATTCTGTAGATTTATCAAGCTATTCTGCTGGAGATACAATTTCTGATAGTACAATAGTTGCAAAATTAAAAAAAGATAATATTGTAGTAACGAATGATACTTCTAAATATAGATTAGTAGACCATAGCAACGGGACATATCTTTATACAGTTATGAACCAATTGGATGGTGGAGATTATATTTTATTGGCAGAGTCAGGAGATAATTTAATCGTATATCAGAAAGATAGTACATATTGGCAATTAAGAATAGATGCTAATAATAAATTATCAGCTGATTTAATATCAGATGGAAATACAAACAAGACAGTAACATCAACAGAAAAATCCATGTGGAATGGAAAGCAAGACGCCTTAGTAAGCGGAACTAATATCAAGACAGTAAATAATAATTCTCTTTTGGGAGCAGGTAATCTTTCTTTAGTAGAAGGTACGGTAGTAGTAAGTAATACCGAACCATCTGACCCTAATGCAGAAGTATGGATAGATACTAGTGAACCTGGAGTTATTGAATCAAAGTTCAAAAATAAAACTTGGCAATCAAAAGCTCATAGAGGTAATGTTGTAGGACATGAAGATACATTAAGAGAGAATACTTTAGGAGCTTATTACAATGCTTTCTTAAAAGGGGCTGATGTAATTGAGGTTGATGCAAGATTATCAAGTGATAATGTATTTATGTGTAATCATGATACAACAGTTACTGATATAAATGAAGTAACCTATACAATTGCAAATACACCTGCTGCAACATTACAAGCTTTAGTTTTAAGTACGGATAGTGTTTATGGTAATCAAGGGGTTCCAACATTAGAAAGTGTCTTAAAATTAGCTTATACTTGCGGAATGAAGGTTGATGTAGATTTAAAAATGTTTGATAGTGGAATGTCAGATTCACAAAAAAGAACATTTGCTAGCAATGTAGCAAAATTAGTTGCTAAATGTGGTATGAAAGGTAGAGCTACTTATGCTATTGTTAATGCTGGAGCTTTAGTAATTCCAGAAATTATAGCAATCGACCCAGAAGCTTCTTTTATTACGACAAAAGCAAATTTAGATGCAATTAGTAATTTATCTACAATACTTCCAAACTATAAAGATAAGTGTTATGCTTATACAGCAGATTTAACTGCTTCTACAGTTGATGCAATAAGAAATGCGGGATATAGATTAGAATTAATAAGTATTACCGCAGATAATTTTAGTGAAGCAATACAATTTTATCCTGATAATTTGGAATACTTACATACAACAGATTTTAGAACAATAGAAGACGCTTATTTTAATAGCGTAATATTATATTAAGGAGGGAAAATATGGCAACAATTAAAATTAAAGATGGGAATAATTGGGTTGGCATAGATGCCCTTAAAGGCGAACCTGGTGAAAGTGGAATTACTGCGGGCTCAGCAAATTTACCTGTTAATCATTTAACTGATGGTAATGGTATAACATTTACAGTTAGTAACAGTGATTTAAGAATAGATAATGATATAAGAGCTTCAATTAGAAGTTCTGCAAAGGCTACTAATGGTAGACCATCTGGAGAAAAAGCAACAAGAGATGCATTAGATATGCAAAATTTAATTTTTCCTAGAACAGCTTACAACCTTAATAGTGATTGTATCACTCCAGGGTTTTATCCGTTAGCAAAAAATACAACTAATTATCCTTCTGGTGCAGAAGAATATGGTTGTGTAATGGTAGTACCTCATTATCCAAAATGGCAAATTAATGATAGTACAGGAGAATATTCAACTGCTAGTTCTAATGGTCAATTATGTACTCAAGTATATTTTACTGATGGTAATGATGGACACGCTGGAGATGCAATTTATTATCGTGGTAGAAATACTGATTCACCTAGTGCTACTACTAACTGGGAGCCTTGGAAGAAAATTGCAACAAGTAATGATTTAGCGGGAAAACAAGATACTTTGGTAAGTGGTACAAATATTAAAACCATAAATAATCAAAGTATATTAGGAAGCGGAAATATTACAATTAGCGGCGGTAGCGGTACTGCAACTGACGTTCAAATTAATGGAACTTCAATAGTAAGTAACAACACAGCTAATATTGTAACTAATACCGCATATGATGCAACCAATAATAAAATAGCTACGATGTCAGATGTACCAAGTGTATCAAATAGATTAAAATTATATTCTCGTTCAGGTTATGATTTAAACACTTGTTATGATGCAGGAATATATTTGGTTGCACAAGGAAGTCATATTCCAAGTGGTTCTAATTATGGTAGTTTATTAACAATGCCTTATAGACAAATTGAAGGTAATACAAAACCAGATTTTGGAACACAAATTTTTATGCCAAATGGAGATGATAATACACACCCTAATTCATTCTATTACAGAACTTCTCTTGGAAATACTTGGAATGATTGGCAAGAATTAGAAACAACAAGTAACAAAGTTACTTCATTGAGTTCTAGTTCAACAAATACTCAATATCCAAGTGCCAAAGCTGTTTATGATGCAGTAACTGGAGCATCTGCTTTTAAAAGAAATGTAAATTTTGGAGCTCCAAGCACGAAGTATTATAGTGGGTTACAATCTGTATATGTTCCAGAAAGAGAGATTCTAGAAAAGGGATATATATTAGGATATCTTAAACAAGGAAATGTTGCAGGTGAAGGAACAATCGAAATTGATAATGATGGTTTCTGTCTTATTATTCCGGTTGAGAATGGAAAAACATATAGAATTGAAACTGATTGGACAAATAATTTTTCTACTACATCACACAGTAAATGGGGACCTTGTTCAAGTTTAACACCAGCAGACAAAGAAGTATGGACTAATGGTCGAGACGAAGGAACATTATGGTCAAATCAAAGAAGTTTTACTGTAACTGCTTATTTTACCGGATATGCTATCTTCCAATTGTATGGCGCTTTACAATCGGGACTTACTACAGACGATATTCATGCTTATGAGATAATTGGAGGAAGTGATGTGCCAACTTTTGATAGAGATACGACATATGCAGATATGTTAACTGCTTTTGATGGATTGGTTTCAAACTATCCTAGTTATATTACAAAAACTGAATTAGGTGTATGTTCTGATGGAAGTACTCATTTATATGAATATGATTTTATACCATTTAATAAAACTTATACAACTCCACAAGGAAGTGGAAATGTTGTTAATATGCCAAAAGTATTAATAATTGGCGGAGTTCATGGATTTGAAAAAGCTGGAATCTTTGGTTTATACTTTTTCTTAAAAGACTTATGCGAAAATTGGTATAGAGACGATACATTAGATTATTTAAGACATAATGTTATATTTAAGATTATCCCAGTATGTAATCCATATGGATGGGATAGATATCAATATCTGAATGCAAATGCAGTTAATTTGAACAGAAATTATGATACGCCAGGATTTGTAGCAGATGCTACAGGAGACCAAGCTGGAGGACATACTCCATTTGACCAACCTGAAACGCAAGTTATTAGAGATTTTGTATCAGCAAACACAGATGCTTTATTCTTTATAGATTTCCATACAAATGGTAGTGTTAAATTAACTACAGGAGAAGAAAATAAAATAAATTGGATTGATACAATTCCTAATCAAGATGACTATTATGAATTTATTATAAAATGTTGTAATACACATTTAAATAATCTAAAAGCACATTTCAATAAAGATTATGGTCTAGGATTATCAGAAACAGCTGAATTTGGAACTTTAACTAATGGTAATACTCAATTCAATGAGAATTTCCCATCCGGGGATGCTTGGGCTACTACTAAGAAAAATATTATAGGTTTAACACTAGAAGGTTTCAATGGGTTCCCTGCAGAAGCGGCTGCTTTTTCAGGTAACTGTTTAAAAGCAAATTCAGAAATTGTAGGAAATCTTTTAAGAACTATGTTTGAGATGTATAGTAAGAAGGAAAGATAATAGTTTTGTAGATATTCCTATACATTGAAGATTAAACGGAGAGGAGGTGACTCCTCTCTTTTATTTTTATACCCAAAACTCTACTATACAATAGAGAGAATTGAAAAAAGACCTTTAATACGGTCAAAGGAGGGAGAGAAGTGGAAGTATATATAAAAGAGACCCTACACGTTTTAGACTATCAAGATAATGTAGTTGGAACTATTTTTAATTCAGAAGACCATCGTACAGAAGGTTATGCGTTTAATATTTCAATTACTGAAGCTAATACAGGATATAGTGATTTAAAATTTGATATGCCTAACATGATACTTAATGATAAAGGCGACCAAATAAAAAATCCTATTCAAAGATTATTAACCCCATTAGTAAAATTACGTTATCGTAGGGAAGTTTATTATATAGGAGAGAAACCTATTAATGTTCGTGAGCCTCAAGGTTATGGAGATGAAGTAGTATATATAAATAAAACTTATTCTAATGCTTATCCGGACAATTTAATAGAAGATTACATAATGGACTACATAGTTCAACCAGTAGATAATAAAAGAGATGTTTTAAAAACAACTACATCTTATACTGCTATGGACTATCCTAGATTTAACTTAAGTAAAAAAAGAGTTGGTTTAACCATAACTGAAGAGACACTTACTAAACAAGAGTGGTCTTTATTTGAGAATAAGCCTATGGATAAACCAGGTACTATAAAATATATTCAATGGAATGCTGATTTAAGTCAAAGCGCTGGCAACCCAGATATTCCATTAGTTTGGGACCCAGAACATGCTATTGAATATCCATTGATTAAAGAGGATATAGTAAGATTGATGGCTCATACGGCTGATTGGCCTTATGGTTTATTGGCCACAGCCTTTTATTGGCCTATTACTTCTACAGCTCGTTTTAAAGGGCAATTATATAAAGAGGGAGGCTATTTAGTTTTACAATTATATGACTTTTTTAATTTAACAACAGAGGGTATTGACCCAGAATTATATATAGACAGATATTCTTGGGAATGGACACAACTATATCAAGTGCAAAGTTATTTATGTCCTAATAATGCTTTAAATTATTTATATCATATATTAGATGGGACTAATTGGACTGTGGCTTTAAGACCAAACGGTACGCCAGATGTTGATATAGTAAAAACAACTATACCTAACCCTAAAGGGTCTACTGAATCTACTGAAGAAGTTGACTTAACTAGTAGTATTAACATGACAAATGGTAACTGTTATAATGCGATTACTGCTACTTGCCAAGCGTTACAATTATATCCAGTATTCGATTGCATTAATCGTACTGTTGCTTTACGTCAATTTGCAGGAAAGAATTATGGTTTAACTTATGCTTTAGGCAAAAACCTAAAAGATAATTCTACTAAAGCAGATGGAGAAAAGGTTATCACTAAATTATATTGTACCGGTGGTAAAGACTATAATGGTGATGCTGATATTAACATTGGTACTGCAGAGAGAAGTTATCTTAAGGTTTGGAATGGTATTTATAAGTCGATTAATGATGTCCCTACTACTGAAGTAGAGGGCTATTGGGCTATAGTTGACCCAGACATCCCAACTGCTAATTTTAATACTACAATTTATAGGTTAGAAGAAGAAAATAATAGGGCGGTTCTTAAACCTTATACGATAGAAGTACATGATGACCGCGTAAAGGATTATTGAGTAGCTGGAGAAAATAGACAGGTTTATTTCTGAGATGGTACTCAATGGGTTTTAGGAGAAAAGTTGCCTACTGGTAATTGGCAGGGTACTGCAGCTGGGCAAACAGTTATTATAGACCCTACTACAGGTGATTCTGGTACTTGGTCTCCTAATGAGAATATGTATATTAATTCTCGTAGTCCATATGGTACAAACTATATTTTAAACTTAAGATGGGCGTATCAAAATAATTGGATAACCAAAGAACAAATATTAGAATTATACCAATATGAAAAGCAAATAAACGACCTAAATGAGTCGTTCATGGATAAATACATAGAGGATTATAATAATACTAGAAAACTTTATAATGAAGCCGTTAATAATTATGATATAGCACAAGACGGGTATGAATCTACTCTATATGCCATGGAAAATAAATATTATAATGTAGATGGCGAATATTCGGAAGGAACTACTTATTGTTTCCACAAAGCTCCTCAAGGGACTTATGAAAAACAAGGGAAAGATTATATAAAATTATTCCATTGTTATGATTGTGAATTGACTAGAGCAGTTGAGAATAACAAATTAGTAGACCCTACAGGTAAGGGAGATGACTATAATTATAGTACTACTTGTCCCGTTTGTGGTAGCACGGATACTGAGACTAACGAGATTTATGTACCCGTATATGATGATTTTACTTTTGAATATGAAGAAACTGATTATCCTTATGGTACAGATGTTACTAGACAATATGAAGGTCATAGATATAATCCTCATTTAAAAGGTTACTTTCAAAGATTAGTAATGAGTCTAGACCGTGCTAGTGCAGAATGGTCTATTGAAGATTATGAACAAAAAGTATCTATGATAAAGGGTATCCCTATGGAAGACAGGACCGTTACTTTGTCCGATGGATATATATATAAATTAGACGGCGTGTATGTTCGTTCTACAAGCGGCCAGATAGAAGTATGGAACAATGCGGTATTAAATTATATTAAAAATTATGGTGACATGCTTTCTTATTTAAGAGTTGTAAATGAAATGATAGCTCGTATTGAGCAATTGGAAGCGGTTTACGACCAATGGAAGACATTAGTAGATGGATTACATGCTACCATCCAAGAAAAATTTGGTGATTATTTAATTGAGGGTAATTATACAAATAAAGAGCAACCTTATATTAATCTTTTGTTTAAAGAAGGCATGGAAGCTTCTGATAAATATTCTATTCCAGAAGTTACTTATAACTTAAATGTTATCGACTCATCAGGTTTAATAGAATATAGAGAGCCTACCGTAACGACTTATCATTGTGTTGAATGTGGTTATAGTACGCATGATATTACTATGACTTGTCCTCGCTGTGGTAATGAAAATATTGAAATACAAAAAGATACATATAACGATTTGGTTAAAATGCTTCATAGTGTGGGACAAATAATTCCTAAAGCCGGGGATTATGTGGCTATTTACGATGAGCCAATGGGAATGTTTGGTGTGCCTGGTCTTATTACTCAAATAACTAGATACCCAGATAATCCTATTAATAATAAAATAGAATTAAACACATCTTATACCGACGACGAAGAGTTAGTTGGTAATATCATTACAGCCACAAATACGGTATTAAATAATGCTGATATATATGCTCGTACAGCAGTGTTAAAATCAGATGGTACTTTAGATGAAAATAGTATAAGAGAGTCGATTGATAACGTTAACGCCAATATATCTATTGTTGGTACAAATGGGAATGTATTATTAGATGGTTCTGGTTTAAGAGCAACAGACCCTATGGACCCTCAAAGAGCAATGAAATATGCTGGTAATGGTATATTTAATACAACTAATTTAGACAATCCTTTAGGAGACCCTGTTATTTGGGAAAAGATGATGAGCCCTAGTGGTATTAACGCCACTTATATTAATAGTGGTACTATTGACACAAATAAATTAACTATCATGTCAGGTTTGTCTAATAAAGTAGTGCTAGACCAATACGGTTTAAGTGTTAAAAATAACGCTAATAAAACTAGCCATGTTACGAGATTTAGTAAAGATAGTGCAAAATCTAATGCTAATTATGTAAAACAATGGGGGGTTGATAATAACTTGGCTTCATTTATTGGAGTAGACCCAGACAATAATGCAGTAGTATATACTAAAGGTTTTCTTGCTGCAGAAGAAGGAAGTAACATAGCAAACTGGATTACAAGTAATGAAGGTTTTTATCATTTAAACGGTCAAAATCAAAAAGACTTATGGTTAAGTCCTACGGGTATTTCTGGTACGGTTTTAAACACAACACAAAATTATGCCTATTATTCTAATGGTAACTTTGGTGTTACCCCTAGTGGTAACTTATTAGCTAATGGTGCTAATATTAGCGGCAAAATAGTTGTAACCGATTCTAGCTCAACTGTAAATACTGGTACGGTAGGTGGATGGACATCTACAACAACAGGTTTAAAAAATGGTAATACATTAGTATTAAGTGCTAGTGGAACAGGACCATTTACCGTTAATGACCGCTCTGGTTCTGACTGGGCTATATACGCAAACGGTAATTTTGGTGTTACTACTAGCGGAAACATGTATGCTAATAATGTAGATTTAAAAGGTAAAATTACTGCTACAAGTGGTAAAATAGCTGGATATACAATAGATGGAGATACCTTATATGGTTCTCAAGTTGGTATGGATGCTGAGTCTGGAGGACATTATGCTTTCTGGGCTGGAGCTGGAGTAGGTAATACAGGTAGTGCGCCATTCCGTGTAGGACATGACGGAAGCTTATACGCAAGTAGTGCTACTATTTCTGGTAGTGTTACTGCTACGTCTGGTACAATAGGTGGATGTAACATATCTAATGGTAGCTTAATCGTGCCATCGGGTCATGTCAGTGGAACTTTTTCTGCTAATAAAATTTCTGGTGGTAAATTAAACATGACAAGTAATGGGGGAGGCTATCTTCGTATAGGAGAAGACACTACTCATCCTGAAGTAAGTGGTTTAAACGTAACAGGGAGCAGTGGTCTTAAACTTAACGGAAACGGTATATCAGGTTTAAGCACCATTAATTTAAGTAGTGGTAAAACTGGTCAGAGTGATATTGTTAAAATAGCTTATGATTTTACATGGACCGTAAGAGCCAGCGTGTTAACTGGTGTTTCATATTATACAGCAGAATTATCTTTTGATAATGGTATATACGTTGGTATGGGTAATGTTCAACATAAAGAAGTTGCTATATAATAAAAAAAAGAGAAGACTTAGTGTCTTCTCTTATTTTTTTTGTCTCCAAGTGAATTTTTCTTCCCTCTTTTGGGATATTCTATATTAGAATGTTGTCTTATCCATTTTTCAACATCAAATTTTTCATCTTTCTTTTTATATGGCTTTTTCTTGTAATTTCTTTTTTGTTCCAAAATTAGTTCCCCCTATTAAAAGTGATAATCTATTACAGCAACATAATAATATGAATGACGTGGGTCGTTGACATAATCCATTAATCTTTCTAACCCTGAATCTTCTACAAAGATTTCTTCTGACATATCACCGTATCCATCTTCAAGCATATAAGAATAAGGATGAAAAGGATTAATAAGGTTATTATCTTCTAAACGCTGGACCTCGTCTCTTTTGATATTTCTTACACGAGCAATAGATACATATTTATAATCCCAATTATTTGCTATATTATGAAACGGGAAACCGTTCTCAGCATATCTATCATCATTGAATGGGAAATTCATTCCTTCCATAATATCTTTTGTTTTTTTAGATACCGGTATTATTCTATCATATCTTCCACCAATATTAGCGTAGTCCCAATTTCTGCATTCACATTGGTCATATATTACTTGGTGTATTCTATTTGGCGTACTAGCCACAACTGTACATAGTGCGTGCATTATTCATTCCCCCTAATATATTTTTGGCAATGTTTGTCATAATATCCATCTGCCCAACAATTATGGTCATCTATCATTCCCCATATTTGTATGGCAAAAATAATAAACCCTATCACTATAAGACCAAACATTGCATACATAATCAAATATAGTGCATTATTCTTCTCATCTTTCATATTATTATTCCTTTCTTTAATAATATTATATCAAAAAAAATAAGAGTGTGTAAACTTAATTACACACTCTTTTTTCCATTATTTACCAGCCATTCCTCATATTCTGTTGGATAATCGAAATCGCAAGTTTCGTCTAGTATTTTTATATAGTCGTCTGTTATTTTATGATGGTCAAAGTCATATTCATCTTCCATTAATAACCCATGTAAGCTACGGTAGATTTCTCATCCTATGCAACGGTTTAATTCTCCTGTTATATATTTTTCTTTGACCTTATGTTTCTCGTTTAAAAATTTATCTATTGCTTTGACCTTAATGGCAAATATCTCCCAATCACTACCAAAAAATAATATACCGTCTGTTTCGGTTTCCGTTATTGTTCGCATAGCTGCTTCAGTATAATATACATCTCCATATAAATAACATACAGGTCCGTCTACCAAACTTTCTTCGAAGCGTTCTAGTTCACAATCTTTGATTGATTGGGGTATAGTATTATCCCATATTTTTTTGTATCGAGGGTCGCTAGATGTAACCCAAATATCCTTATCTGCTATACCTCGTCCTATTAGTAATCTAATTGTACGTTCAAGTATTGTTTCACCTTCAACTGTTATTAAATGTTTGGGTACTCCCTTGTAATTTCCCCATCTTTTGCCTTCGCCATCGGCCATTATGATGTATTTCATAGCCACCCTCCTCTAAAAGTGATTTAAACTCATTTTAAGCGACTTTTTACTTTTATAATATATTTATATTAAAAATATATTTAAAGCGCTCTACGGTACCGAAATGAGCTTCAATTTTAGATTTTTCGCTTTTAATTTTTTAAATTATTTATTTTGAGTTCTTTGCTGATGAGATAAGCTACCTACGCGAGGAAAATTATAATGGTAGGCAGTTATATTAGTAAATTTATCGGTATGAGGCTTAGCCTGTATTTCCAAATTGAAAGGCCAATCTTCTGCTGGCTCTCTTGTCTCTGGGCATCTTGTTTCTCCGATAAGCTCTTTTTTCATAAACTTACAACAGCCTCCACAATAAAACATCTTGTTGTCTGCGGCAAGTCTAAATATATCTCCTGAATTGGTTTGTAAATTCATGTAAACTATGTCTGCTTCTTTATCAAGTTCATTTAATACTTTGTTATATTCTGCTGTGTATACATAGTCGTCACTATCTAATTCCCCAATATACATTCCTTGAGCATCCGCATAAGCTATATTTTTCATAGCCCCCAATCCTCTATTTACTTCGTAATGTAATAAAGTAAATGGACGCTCAGGATGATTTTTTTGATATTCTTGAAGTTTTTGGTAAGTTTTATCTGTACTCGCGTCATCCATTACAAGAATTTCAATATCATTTCTTATGGGCAAGCTTTCAAGAGCTTTAAACACTAGTTTTTCTTGATTATATACTGGTATAAATATTGTTGCCAAATACTTTGGTTCTTCCATAATGTCCTCCTATTTATTTAATTTTAGGACTTTCTCACGATATTCGTTATAAGCATCATATCTTTTATGAACATCAACTAATTGCTCGGGGGTTAAATCCTTAACAAAGTTTTCATAATAACCACAATTAGTATATTCAGGACATCCGCCACATCTTACACATTGTGGTACACAAGCATAAAATATATCTTGGTCATATTCTCTTATTGCTAAAAGAACTGATAACCAATATTGTCTAGTGACGGGGTCTGCACTTGTGCATAACCTTTTATAAGATATATTAATTATCGCTTGTAAATTTGCGTCCATTTCCATAGGAACATAATTCATTTGAGAACGAGTTTCTCTATCTACCCCAGTTCTATCTGTTCTTTCTGTTCCTACAAACTTTTCACATCCTTCATGGTGTCTAGCAAAATGTGTAGAAATGGCATAAGGTATTTGAGGCCACTTCCAACTTATTGTTCCACGACGAATTGGACTATGCTCACATAACAATAATTTTCTTTTCCATTCGTGAGAAGGTTCTTTATCCCCCCCTTCTTTAGATATAGTAGTCATGCAAGCAGATTTTATCTTTTTCCAATTAACATTAAAATCAGTTATTTTTACTTCAGTATTATATTTAGCCATGTCTTCTCCTTAATTTTAAATAACATTCGCCACATACACTGTCATAAGTTATATTGGCGGTTCCATCTATAGCAACTTGTGAACCTTCAAAAGTTGGCTCTCCGTTTATTAATCTTATATTTTGTGTTGCTTTTTTCCCGCAACGACAAATAGTTTTTAATTCTTCTATGTCATCTGCCAATTCTAATAATCTAGACGCTCCTGGGAAACCTTTCATTTGAAAGTCACATCTTAGCCCATAGGCTAAAACAGGAACTCCATAAGTTTTGGTTATAGCATATAATTCGTCTACTTGGTCTATTGAAAGAAATTGTGCCTCATCTACAATGATTGCATCTGGTCTTTTATTAACCATATGCTCCATAATTCCTTCATTTGGTGCTAACATCACATCTACTTCTCTTTCAATACCAAGACGACTAGTTACTTTACTGTCACCCTTTGTATCAATAGCAGATTTTATTACAACCACATTCATTCCTTTTTCTTCATAATTGTGGGCTACTTGAAGAAGGGCGGCCGTTTTGCCGCTATTCATTGCCCCGTATCTAAAATATAATTTACTCATTAGAATGATACCTGCTCCTTTTCTAAGTCTTCTTTTTTCGCATGCTTTGGAACATACTCTTCTTCTTTTTTCTTTTTAGCTTCCTCTTCTTCTTGTCGTTGCTTTCTTTTGCGTTCATTTTCTTCTTCTTGTCTACGATGACTTTGGTGTAACATCATAGTAGTTGTTTGTAAAGCAACCTGGGTAGCTAAGTGATTTGTTATAAAACTCATATTATTTACCAGTAGAGCCGAATCCTCCAGCTCCTCTTTCGGTTTCGTCTAATTCTTCTACAACAGTCAAATCTCCTGTTTCATAAGGAATAAAAACTAATTGAGCTATGCGGTCTCCATTGGCGATAGTTCTATCTTCTTCTGTATCATTGTGTAAAGCTACAATATATTCTCCACGATAGTCATAATCGCATACGCCAACGCAGTTTGCTGGTCTAAGTCCTTGTTTTGTTGCCAATCCACTACGAGCAAATACTGCACCAAAAGTTCCCTTAGGTGGTTTCACGGCAATACCAGTTCCTATTTTAGCTGTTTCGTGAGGTTTAATTAAAACCATTTCGTGCTCTCCTAAATGAGCATATAAATCATAACCTGCTGCGTATTCACTACCTTTTGCAGGCACAATAGCGTCATCAAATAATTTTTTAACCATTATTTCCATTTTTGTTTTCCTCCTCTTTTTTGATACATTCGGGGCATAATACTTTTCCATTGTATCCTTTGCAATAATCCATCTTTCCGCACCCGTCGCATGCATCTTTGAACTTCTTAAGGTTCATTCTTAAATTCCTCCTATTCATTCATTTTATATATATATTATACCAAAAAAAATAAGAGTTGTCAAGTATGACAACCCTATTTTTTTCTTCGTAATGAAAGTTTTTTATCTCCAAAAGTTTCTAGCTCTGGTTTAACATTGTGAATGTTTCCTTTATCATCAAAATCTACATCTACCCACCAACACGATTTATCATTGGCCAACCCCTGTCCTCTACAATACGGCGTTTGGTCTTCTAAACAACTTGTTTGGAAACAGTGGGTATTGTCTTGTTTCATATAGAATGACTGATGGATATGCCCTGTTTGCAGAATGTCGGGTCTTTCTTCCATAGGAATAGCATCGAGATACTTTTGTAGCTTATAAGATTTAGCGTAAGCCCCTCCACCCGAACCGTGGAATAATCTTATTTTTAATTTGCCAATTTTTAAATCCGCAACATCTGGTCCTAGGTATGCTAAATCATCTCTTTTTTGAGCAATAGATTTAACAATTTCACTACCGGTCGATTTATACCACCAATCATCGTGGTTGCCTTGTATAACATAAGTTTTACCACTAAATTGAGGATACTTTTCTACGCAATAATCAACCTGTCCTTCATAAGAAGGTTCTCTTAATTCGTAAACCTGTTCAGGACGTGTGCTACGGCCATCTGTGAAGTCTCCAGAGTGTAAAATGTGTTTAACTCCTTCTTTCTCTGCTTTGTCATATAAATACCTTAAAATATCTAGCCGGTCGTATTTACTACAAAGGTGCGTATCGCTTATTAATAATAATTTTAGGTGTTCCAAATTAAATGGAATTTCATAGACGTCTTGTCTCTTTTTGGGAGAGTTGAGTACCAACACTTCCCCATTTACAAACTCTATATTATAACCCTCTTGAGACATCAAAGATATTAGACCGGCAACTTCATAGTCTTTAAGTTCTAAACTCTGACATATTTCAAGAAAACCCTTTTTCTTTCGAGCCATATAATATATTTTATCACACAACTGTTTTCTTTTCCTTTTTTCTTCGTCCATGATTTAAGCCCTCCTACTACTACTTATTTCTAAATAATAGTGCTGTATATAGTAAAGCTGCACCGAACCATTGTAAAGATACTGGCCAATCGCCTTTTGTGCATATATTTACTATTAAACTACCTGCTGCTCCTGTTACCATTAGCGCAGGGAAAACTATTTTTAATATATCTACTAGATTATTCATATAAGACTATACCTCCTTTTTCAATAGTTGCTTGTATATCAATGATACGTTGATTACTAGAACCTCGAAAAGGAAGGCTAACATCCCTTTTTTCCAATACAAAAGGGCCATCTACTAAATAATCAGCATACGATAATACTTCTAATTGTTCTTTTGTCATATTCTCGTAGGTATTTCCACTATAAAACCATATTTTCTTTTGGGGAAATTCCTCTTTTATTTTTTTAACCATCCTTAATAAGTCGGGTAAGTTAATATCCGAAAGAGGCTCTCCTCCTAAAAAACTAACTCGAGTTATATACTTACGAGATATGCTCTTTAAGAATTGTTCTTCTACTCCTGGTGTCCAAAATTTACCTTTGTCATAATCCCAAGTTTCCGGGTTAAAACAACCAGGGCAGTGATAAGGGCATCCTTGGGTGAACAAGGATACTCCTATTCCTTTTCCGTTTGTTATTTCAAATTTTGCTACCTTATTATACTTCATCGTTCCAATCCTCCAACAGTTGAGAATGCTTAAATCTATCTTCAGTTTCTTTTTGTTTACCATAGTTGAAAGCAGTTTTATAATCTCCTGTAAGATATCCTGTTACACGGCGTAATTGTTGAATATTATGACTATGACACATTGGGCATTCGTCATTAAACTCATCAGTGTAACCACAATCTAGGCAAGTATCATTAGGAACATTAATGGCAAAGTAAGGAATATCCTTATCCATTGCGTAATTAACCAATGCTTCTAATGCTTCTAAATTATTTTTAGCACCACTGTCTAATTCAACATAAGTAATACATCCTGCATTACTGTATCCTGTTAATTGACTTTCAATATCTATTTTTTCAAATGGGTCTACTTCTTTCCAAACTGGTACATGAATTGAATTAGTAAAGTAATCTCTATCACTTACGTTAGGTATTTCGCCGTATTTCTTTTTAAACTTTTTCATGGCAGTATAACATAAATTTTCTGCTGGGGTATAATAAACTCCGATATTAAGATGTAAGTCCTTTTTGAACTCTGCACATCTGTCTTTAAATAATTGTTCTATTCTTTTTGCTAGTTCCATACCTTCTTCTGTAGTATGGTCTTTGCCTATTAATAACTGTAAAGTTTCTGCCAAACCTAATTGACCAATAACTAATGTACCATGTTTCATGGCTGACTCTACTGTTTTGCCATCGTAACCAAGTATTAAACCATTCTCATACATAAATCTTGCGGATGCTGGGTCTTGGCTGATAACGTGTTTATATCTTTCAACTAAGCTATCCTTAGCTTCGTGAATTTTTTGGTCTAATAGCGTCATGAACTTTTCCACATCTCTATCTGCTTCCATTGCTAATGTAGGCATAATTATTGTAGTAGGAGCTATATTACCACGACCGTCTTTGGTTTGTGGATTAGTTCCTGGCTCAGCATTTATATCTGCCCCATTATATGTTCTACAACCCATAGTTGATACATAAGTTCTAGGGTCATTTTTATCATATCCTACATTTACTGACCAATCTACATTTACGTAGTTAGGATATAATCTCTGAGCAGTTGAACGTAATGCTAATTTGAATAAGTCGTAATTAGGGTCACCTGGTGCTCTATTAACTCCTTTCATACATTGGAATATTCCACATGGGAATATAGGAGTTTTTCTCACTTTGCCAACACCCTCTATTGAGCCTTCTAATAATGCTTTAGTGACCATTCTACCTTCAGGCAATGTACAAGTACCATAGTTAATAGATGTGAATGGTAGTTGGTTACCTGAACGAGATTGTAAAGTATTTAAGTTATGATACATTCCTTGTACGGCTTGCATTAATTCTTTTTCAGTTTTATCCATAGCGTATTTATATACTCTAGGGAATTTTTTATACTTTTCGTCTTCAATAGACATTTTTTCGTTATAGTCTTCTGATAGCTCCATTTCCTCTATATAATTCATGCCATCTCTATAATGTTTGAAGAATGACAATCTTACATAAGGAACCATAGTCCAATCTAAATGTGAAGCACTAACCCCACCAAATTGTTGTAATGATTGTAATTGAAATATTACAGCAACTAGTTGGAATGCAGTGTTGATTGAACGAGCAGGTCTAACATCTGTTTGTCTTGTATTAAAACCTTTTGCTAATAAATCATCGAATGGTATAGTTAAACAATTATGTTCTCCTACTGCATAGCTATCTAAATCATGGATATAGATTTCATTGTTTAAATGATTATCTCTAGTTTTTTTACTAACACAATAATTCAAAGCATAATCTTTCATAAGTTCATTACGGGCTTCTCCCATACGTCCTCCAAAAGAATGCTCATCCATATTTGCGTTTTGGTTTTGCACATCAGAGGCATCTATTTTTTTACCAATAAGTTTCATAAGACTGGTTTTGCCTTGACGCACTTTATTTCTTTCTTCTCTATAAAGTATGTATGCTTTTGCTACATCTTTATGCTTTAGGCTCATTAAGCCTTGCTCGACCAAATCCTGAATTTCTTCTACTCCATAAGGTTCTGGCCTTTCTTCTACTTTTTCTGCAATATAGTTTGCAATGTTTTCTGCCTTTGTTTTAGCGTATTCGTCAATAGTTCCTACAGCTCCAAAGGCTTTTAAAATAGCTGAGACAATTTTTTCTTTGTCAAATGGGACTATTCTTCCATCTCTTTTAATGATGTCCATTTTAAATCCTCCTAATTAGTTAAATTATGTTAAGGTAGATTTAATCTTCCTCTTGGGGTTCGTTATTATATACATATATACCGTAGTAACCTAAAAAGATAGATTCACTCTCATCTTCAGGTATATCATCTTTAAATATAGCACGTGCTCTTTCAATAGCTGCGTTCTTTTGGTCTTGTCTTTTGGCACCATATATATGATTATACGCCCTCCATTCATCTGCCATAGCAGTTATTAGTTGCACTTTTAATTCATTAATAATAGTATAACGTAGAACTCCCTGCAACATTGCTAGTTTCTTAAATAGTACGGGGTTCTGTTGATATTGTATATCTTCTAAAATAATACATTGTATGTTATTTTCTCGTACTATTTTTTCTATCTCTCGCTTTAATTCTTCTACACGTTCGAAGAAGTCTTTTTTCTTATCAATACTAAACGTCTTATGTCCTAGTAACTGGCCTTCTTTATTAAACAAAGACATACCCGAAACATATGAGGCTGCATCTAGAGATAAGAAAAAGGGCGTTGTATCCGTAACATCCATAGCTTTTAAGTGCATACATTCTATACACTCAAAATTAGTCTTCAATAAATAATCTACAGTGTTCTCTATTATGTGCCCGTGGCTTGAGCACGAGCACTTAATAACACTGTCTTTATTTTGATAATCATAGATGTTAAGAATGTCAACGCCTAGTTTTGTAGCAAGAGTAAGTAGATTACTCTGCTTTTGGTTCATTATCTTCTTCGCCTGTTTTAGGTTCTTCTTTTTCTTCTTTCTCTGCTTGTGCATCTAAATAGGCAATGTATCTATCTAGTTCATCAGCATATTCTAATAATCTTTTGTTGTGGACAGAGTTAAGAGCTAATGATGTCAACACTTTGTTTAATGTTGAAACCGCTTCTTCCCTCGTCATAGTATTTCCTTCTTTGTCTTTCATAATTTGAACTACCTCCTATAAAAACGTGTTCCTCAAATTGAGGATGTTTTTTGAGCCATTTTTCTAATTCCCTGAGTACAGGGGCCATACCATATTGGCTGAATATATATTCGTATCTATCTTCTCCAGTATGTATTAATTCCTTTTGTACGCCTTTGCGTAGATAGGCTATATTAAAGATATATTCATAGTACGACATATATTGGGGCTTACCAACCAAATACTTAAAAGCGAGAAGAGCAAGGTCATAATTTTCTAAATACCCTTTCTCCCACATAGGGCGTAAGTTAAGTTTGAAATCTGTCTTATGGTTGTAATAATTCATAAGTAGCAAAGCTTCAAAGCACGCTTCAGGTGTGCTATCGGTAGGAAGCTTGACCAAAATCATTCCTAATCTCCTATACTTTTCGCCCATCATTCTATTCACGAGCCAATCTATATTGTCATTGAATTTGGTAGCTATCATACGTCGCCTAAAGGCTGCGTATTTAGACTTTGTTATTACTTGCTCTAATATATTAGTATCATTCAACTGACTAATATCGAGTGTGTGTGCGAACAGAAATTTGTACTTTTTACCACGTAATTCTTGGTAATATTCCCACTTTTCTTTATTGTTAAGTATTTCCACAGGGTCGTCATAAAGTAAGCAAAATTTACTTGTAGGATAATCTTTTTTCAATTCCTCGCCCTCAAATTTTTCGTACAAACGTATTAGTTGATACTCTTTACCAACAGCAAATCGTTGGTCTATTTTCCAAGCTATTTTATTATTTGGTTTATCCAAAGAAAATAATATCATATTATTATAACAGCTACAATCTGGCAACATTTCTCTTGTTTCTATTAAGAAGGGGCGTAATGGTTTATCAATGAAACCAGGCCCATATTCCTCTATTGGTAGCTTATAATAATCTTTTATAAACCCAGAAGGGTGTGGAATAAAAGGTGATTGTTTGAATATATATATTTTATCATACTGCTCCAGATTAGCTGGAGAAGGAGAAGATATTAAGCGAACATTTAAGTTCACGTCTTGTTTTAAATAATTATAAACTAAACCCAAATCATAATTGGGAGCTACATAGTATTTGGTTCTTAAGACGTCATAGTCCATTAGACCTATACTTTTAACCATACTTCCTCCTAGTCGTCTGCTCTATAACGAGTTATATTTAATGTACCAACATCATCCACATCTAATATTTTATAGAATGCGAACTTATTTTCGCTTTGTCTACTTCTAGCCATAAATTGGTCTGCATTTCTATACCCGTTAACTATTAAATTCGTTCCTCGTTTAAACCAAGAACGTTCAATGACTTCTTTTTTGCCTGTCTCGGGGTTAAGCTGTGATAATTGCTTATCATATTTACTATATTGCTCCCCGACACATTTTACATTAACAACTCCTGTAGGGGTTAATAATGTAATCGTATGTTTATAACTATTTTTATCTAATACTGTACCTAAAATACTCTTTAATTCAAATACAGGTATTTTGCGTCCTTTATATTCTTTATATTCTGCTGGAATAGGAACACTACTTTCTTTATCAAAATCTACGAACTTAAATTCTGGATGTCTAGTGTTTAATAAATCGTGTTCGTGATAATAAAAACCTAATGTATCCATTTCCCATTTAGACATACTACCAGAACAATATTGTTCCCATACTTCACCTATCTCTGCTTCGTGTAGCTTGTCTATAAGTTTTTCTTGGTTCTTCATTATATATTCTTTTAATTCCATCATTTTCTCTTTATATAAATTGTCCCAAGTTTTTATATAGATGAAAGTTCCTTTCTTATCTGTATCCAACACAGACACGTCAAAATTTTTGCTAAAATACTCATATGCTCTTTCATCAACATAATATTTATCATCTTTTTTACTAAGTTTTAAATACTTATTAAAGTTAAAAAGATAGACAAACTTTGATTTGTTTTTTGGCAAGATGTCATAATTTATCAACCCATTGACATTTGCCAAAGTTAATTTATTCTTTGGTGGAATAAGATTATTAAGATATTGATATAGCAATTCTTTTCTGCTCTTTTCAGTTTCTAACTCATCAAAGCATCCTGCTTTAATAAGTGCGATAGTTTGCACCTTACTTGGCTCTACTTTTGCCATAAAGTCGTCAAATGAAGTATAAGGTCTATTACTAATAATTTTATTAACAATATCATCTCCAACTTCACTTATCCCTTTAAGACCATAAATAATTCTATTATTTTCTTGGTCTGGAGTAAAACCAAATTTTGCTTTATTAATATCAGGTAAACTTACTTCTATCCCTTGTTTTTTAATCCTACCTATTGCTGAACTTAATTTACCATAGTTTGTTGTACCACCAGACTCTTCGTCCGCTCCTCCACTATTGACAGTAAGACAAGCGGTTGCCCAATAAATTGGGTGGTAACGATAGTTTAAGTTCATTTCTTGCAACGCTATTAAAGAATACGCCGTTGTGTGTGGAATACTGAACGAATAACCTAACTGTCTTTTTATTTGGACATCTCAAATATATTTTAAGATGTCCTCACTTACTCCACGCTCAGCTCCTGTCTTAAAATATTCTTCTCTTGCTGATGCAATCTCTTTCATTTTCTTCTTTGCAATGATTTTTCTAATCTTATTTGCATGCGGAACATCATATGCCGTGAATTCTGGTATCATAACCGCTAACATAGCACTTTCTTGACTTTCTAGAACTCCTGTATAATCTTTCATAAAATTATATAAGATTTCTTTTTCTTTATTAGTTGCATTAAGTTCCCCAATTTCCTTTTTAATCAATTCGGGGTGTTGTTTATATATAACATATTCTTCAGTTGGTGTCTTTGCACCTTTCTCTGGGATAAGACGCATTAACGAGTTAACCGCTGCCATTTGTGGGATACTCTCTGGTTTAATCAAAGATAAACTTTGTTTACCAACAGTTGAGTCCATCTGGAATATATCTATGATTTCATTTTTCCAAATTTTTTCCCACATCGCATGTGCGTCACGTTCAAGAATATCGGGGTGAAGATATTTATCATAAGTCGACTTTAAATCTCCTTGCCATTCAATTAAATTGTCTTCTAATAATAAATCTAATGTTGTATGGATTTTGTCTAATGCTTCAACTGAAAGACAGTCCATTTTTAGACCACCCATATATTCCGTGTCACCTAAATCAAATTGTGTAACCTCTGTCCCATTTGGTGCTTTCATCATTGCATTATATGTATATACTGGCACATTAAATACAACTAATCCGCACGCATGAATACCCATTTGACACACTAATCCTTCTATTGCTCTTGTCATTTCCAAGAACCCTGGATATTTACTAAATTCTTCAATTAATGGTCTAATTGGTTTCCTATCTTTTTCTGGATTGCCATCTATACAATCTTTTAGTGGCCATAAGAAACCTCTTTCTTGAGGTATCATTGTTGCTAAATATTGAGCAACGTCTACATCAATGCCTAAACCACGAGCTGCTGTTAAGATAGCTGAACGTGTACCCAATGTACCAAAAGTACAAACACACGTACTATCTCCACCATCTGCTTGTGCTGCCTCTTTAATCTTTTCAAGAACTACCGGTCTACGACGGCCTTCTGAGTCAACATCTATATCTGGTAACTCTATTTTATTTCTTTCCAAGAAACGCCAATGAGGTAAATATATGCCTTGCTCTAATGGGTTCATTTGTGTTACACCAATTAAATAGTTAATTAACATAACTCCAGCAGAACCACGAGATATACCAACAAGACTTTCCGCCTTATTCCACATTATTTGTATAATATTACGAACCATTAATAAATATGAACTAATCGGTTGACCCAATCTTTCAGATACTAACCAACATTCAGTTAATTCAGTTTCTAATCGTTCAAGATATTGTTCTCTCTTTTCAGGAGTTAGGTTCATGTAAGTTAATTTCATTAACCCTAAATATATAAGATAACGGTCATCCTCCGACTCAGAGTGATAATATTTGTTAATATATTCAAACTTATCTCTTATCTTAATTTGAGGATAAATTATCTTCCATTCAGGATGCTTATCTCTATCATCGCTTAAATGTGGAACAATTTGTGGTTGAGCTAAATCATATTGCTCTATCTTACCATTAATTTCATTTGTGTTGTCAAATAACCATTGTAAAGTTTCTTCGGAGATATAATCATTGGTGAGTTCTCTTATCTCATCAGCAGACATCATATAAGTATATTGATAAAACTCTGCCGTTTCTCTGTCCCCGTCTTTACTGTTTAAGAAAGACGCGTGGACTTCTCTATCTTCTGCTTTTAAATAATGGCTATCTGTTGTTATAATACATTTTGTATCAGTATCTTTTGCTAAAAACAATAACCACTTATTATAATCTATTTGCTCTTGATAACGAGCAGGCTGAAGTTCTAAATAAAAGTCTTCACCAAAGATTTCCTTACACCATTTTATAAAACGACGAGCCTCTTCTTCCATTCCATTCATTTTACATATACCTAGCCAACCACCTATACAAGCTGAACTGGCTACTATATGACCTGGATTGGGTTTAACAACTTCTTCTATATCTTTATAATAAGTTGGTACTCTTGTCATAAACATTGTGAACGAATGAGACCATGCTCTCGTAGACAATTCTCTTAATTGTTTATGACCCTCTGCATCTTTTGCCAACAAAATAAAGTGGGGGAACTTCTCCCCTTTTTGATAACTTTCTGCACTTAATCCGTTACGACATAAATATATCTCGTTACCAAGAATAAGTTTAAAGTTTTTCCATTGCTCATCATCTTTGCATTGTTGCTTATAAAACTTAAGTGCTTTGATATGAGCCGAAAGGGCTTCATGGTCAGTTATCGCTACACCATTTAGCCCTAGCTCGTAAGCACGCTTTATTAAGTCTTCAACTTTGTTAATACAATCTAGTAATCTTAAGTTACTATATTCGGTATGGTTGTGCAAACTTGTATAGCTCATATCTTCCTCCTATATGAATATTGTATTATACAATACTTTTTTTGTCAACTATCCTGTTCGAGCAAATACTTCTTTATTTTTCATATCAGAATAGTTCTTGAATTTACGAACAGATAATGCTATTTGACCACATTCCCATTCGCCGGAATATTCGTATCCATAATCGGTCATTCTTGAAGATGTGAATTTACCCATAGGTTTTCCTTCATCATCTTTAAGACATTCTTCCATATATTTTTGCACGGCGCTGATAGTTTCACATACAATAGCTGATGCCCCTGCATGTCCATCCATTTCCCATGCCCAAGTTACTAAGTATTTCATCGCTTAATCCTTTCTTTAAAAATTATTTTTTTAAAAAACTTTAAAAAGTTCAATTTGCTTTTTAAAAAGCCGAATGCGCTTGGTTAAATATTTTAATAATATATTTATATTAAAAAAGCATTTTATTGCTCTGCGCTAGCAGATTCTGCTTTTTCGCTTTCTTCTTCTGCTGGTTTTGCTTTTTCTTGTAAAGCATGTACGGATTTAACCATATCTGTTGCATACCCTTGTAAGTCATCTAAAACCTTTGGCATATTTAAGCCAGCTGAATAAGGGTTTTGTATTAGTGTTCTCATTTCAACAACCCAATCAACTAATACTTTGGCTTTTTCTTGTAATTTATCTAAGTCTTCTAACATTCGTTTACCTCCGCAAATAATTCTTTAACATCTTGTTTAGCCTTAAGATTATCGGTTTCTTTATCAAAGGTAAAATCTATAAGTATAGCGACCTTGCCTTTTTCAAAATCTTTGATAGCGAAATCTTTTGGGTTAAAATTATATTCGGTTATATCTATGGTTGTCATATTAGCTGTGTTAATCATTAATTTCTTATCGTCATTAAAGGTCAACCTTATAACACCACTACCAGTACGCACCTTGGTATGTTGTTTATTTAAAACTTTCTTTTCAAGTGCTTTCTCTATAAACTCGTGTATCTGGGGATGGTTACGGAACAGGTTAATTTGTAGTGTAACGCCTCCTTCCAATTGATGAGGTTCAACTATGCAGTTAAACTCTCCACGGATAGTTTTGGTAAATACAACCTCTTGTGTTAAAAAGTTTTCTATTGTTATTTTTTTTAATACCATATATTTTCATCTCCATCAAGCTCATCGCCATTGAGTAAGCTGTCTACGATAAATTCTATGCCTTCAGAAGAGCTATATCTTTTATCTATTGCGTCTCTTACCATATCTATTATTTCTTTTTCGCTCATCCCGAAACTGCGTTCATCATTTACAATTAGGTGATAAACATATAACTCAGTAATGGAAGCCCCCGTATCTAATAATTCATTGTATTGTTTACTGATTTCGTTCATGTGTTACTCCAATGGATGCTAAATCCGTTAGGACATCTTTATCAACTTTTTGTTCTTTTAAGATGACCTCTATAGGGCTTTGGCTTAAGTAATCTAATAGCAATTTTACTTGACCAGTTATACCAGAGTTCAAATCTAAAGCAGTTGGTACTGCATCTTTTAAACCTGGTATGCTTTGTAGCATTTCATACTCGTCCACGATGACCTTCATACTCATTAGTAGTCGATGGAAGGAAGAAATCGGGTCGTTGATATCAAATACCACTCCATTTGTATAAGGCTGAGTTTTTAAAGAAATCTTAGTTCCCTTCTCTGGCAACGTACCAGGTCTATAAAACTTTTTTGTTTCTCTTGACATATTATCCTCCTTATATCTCTTTATATAATAATTATATCATTTTTCTATATTTTGTGTCAATAGAAAAAAGTTCAGAAAGACTAATTTCTTTCGATAGTCATTCTGAACTCTTGGTATGCTAAATCAGATAGTTCTTGTTTACTCATTGTGCTTTTAAAAGTGACATCACCATCTGCTAAAGTATCTTGTAATTCTTTTATGCTACATCTGTCGAAATAGTCTTTCAACACTTTGTTATATTCAGTTACTAATGTAGCGATAGTTTGCTTATTTCTTACAGCATCGCCAGCTAACTTGACATATTCAGTTTGCCAAGACGTAGGCACTGCTACAAGTTTATCTTTTTTTAATAAGGCTGATATTAGCCAGTTCTTAAACTTTTGCATATTTCCTCCTAGAAAGCATAATCCCATATTGTTTGGGCGGTATGCTCTGTTAATTCATAATCTTTAACTATAAATTGTAGTCTACCTACATTATATGCTTTATCTATATCAAATTCGCCGACAACTGTCAAGTTATACTTTTCTCCTGCTTCTAACTTTTGTGTTAGTTCAGGGGCGTTAAATAAAACCATATCATATTGCCCACAATTTATTTTTAGATGTTGTCCGTCTGTACCCATTAATTCATAATTGTCAGTTGGTATATCAGTTAATATAGCCAATGGTTTATCTACACCATGAGACCATATCCCATCAGCAGCAAATATCTCGGCAATTTTTAATTGAACTTCTTTATAATTTGCTACCATATCTACCATATATAAATTAGTATTAAAGTCTATTTCATCTAACACCGAATCAAGGTGCATCTTAAATGAAGGAAATGACTCTCTATCTATTCCAATACCGAAAGCAAACGCATGACCTTCTGCCATTTCTACTCCAGTTAAACCTTTGATAGCCTCTTTAAGATTTTCTAACCCTTCGGCTGGTTTTCCTCTTACACTACCTCTATATTGGTCTACACCTTTGTTGTCAGTGTACTTGCGTAAAAGGATAACTGGTTTGTTTGTTTCACTTAACAATTTGTTCGCTATAAGACCTGATAATTCAAATGTTAAATCTTGGTCTTCGTCAACAAATACTATTGAATTATGACCATCATCTTCTAGCTCATTTTCAATAATCTTAATACTCTTATTTATAGCTGTGGTTTGTCTCTTCTTTGCATTTTCACAAAGTCGAATTGCTTCCTCATACATAGGAACTTCTTCGTCCTCACAGCCCCTTTTACTACTGAATGTTAAACTATTAGGGGATACCAACGCTTTAAAGATAGTATGCTTTTGAGTCTGTGTCCCCAATCTAATAATAGAGTTAATATTAGGACCTATAACCCAACCTATATCTTTAATTGATGGTTGGGGATTTTCCATATTATAATGTGCCTTCTTAATCAATTCCATAAGGAACGGATGTTCGGCTATATATCCTATGCCTTCGTCTATAATTCTTTTATTTTCTAAGGCGGATACATCCATTACATCAGCTACTATGCCACAAGCAGCTAAAGCATATAATTTTTTGCTAATAGGAACTCCATAAGTTTGTGAATATGCTTGGACAAACTTTAATGCGACTCCTGCTCCTGATAGTGCTGGATTTGGGTAATCTAACTGACTACTTACTATCGCTATATTATTATCATATTCACCATACTCGAAATCATTATCTATTTCGTGGTGGTCTAGTATAATTATTTTTGTTCCATTCTCTAATAATTTTAAGTGTTCTTCTTTTTGAGAACTACCCGCATCAGGCACAATTATTAAGTCTGTGCTATCAGGGATATCCCTTAAATCAATTCCATGCTCTTTTCCTGGATGCAAAACATAGTTTATATCCTGACCATGACTTATTTGATTTAATAAAGTTAAAACAATAGCTCCACTCGTATAACCATCTAGGTCGCTATCTACTACGACCAATATACTCGACTCTGGATTTTTTAACACCAAGTGTAAGATATCTACCGCTTTCTTCATATTTGTGAACCTAAAAGGAGTATACTCATATTCCTCTTTAGGATATAATCACTCAACAGGGTTTTCGATACCTCTGTCATATAATAAGTCATTTAAAGCGAGTTCCGGAGTCTCGTTGTTATAATTCTTCGTTCGTAACTGGTATTTCACCGGTGTCCTCCTTATTGCTTACTTCTCGTGGGAACTCCGTTATATTCTTTCTTTCTCTATAGAGCTTTGAATATACTTGACGCCCTCTGTCAATAGGGGCATCTTTGTTTCCCAGCAAATCTCCATCTCAATCATATATTATTTCTACATCAAAACCCATATCTAATACTTTATAACCTTCATTTATCATTTTATTTAAACCATAATCTTTATTACCATCATCGTCCCAATCGTTGTCTAATGCCAAGACAACTTTTGTTACTCCTGCTTTCTTTAATATATCCCCGTGATATTCACTAAAAGAACTTCCTCCGATGGCTATAGATTTATTTTGAGTAAAATATGAGCCGTGCTTTAATACAGACTTTTCTGCTTCATATACTATAACCTCTTTTGCCTTTTTAATTACTTGCCTATTTTGATAGAACCCATAGGCTACCATCATCTTAGGATAATTGTACAGCTCCTTGTTATGCCACAATGGCATATACTTTCTATGTTCTTCTAAGTCCTTCTGATTGAAGTTTCTGACTTTTATTCCAACTAATCTTCCTAAATGGTCAAGGACTGGAAATACTATTCTGTTTCGAACCATATCAAATCTAACTCCGAACTCTTTTAATACATCATAATCTATGCCTTCTTCTAATCATGGAGCCAAATATTTGGGTTGTTGAGTAAAACACTCCAAAACATGTGGGTTATAAATTGTTAATTGGTCAGGCCAATCATCGGTTATCTTTTTAGCCTTATGTTCAGCAGGTGGCTCTATAACTGCAAACCCATGTTTCATTCTATCCTCAACTACGGAGTCTAAAATAACATACGCTTGAGACCAAGTTATCTTTGTACCTCTTGCTTTATAAGTATTTATAATCATATCATAAATACTCATTGCCTTACAATTTGTATAACAATAAAACCTTTTGCTTGACTCATAGTAATACAGCTTATGAGATGGGTTAGAAACTAATTCATTATGGCAAATAGTAGGGAAGATTAAACAATCATTCCCATATCTTACCATTGTTTCAGGGATACCCAATTTCTCCATTAATCGCAGTATGTCCGAAGAATTCAGCTTAGAAATTAAAATATCTCCTGCGTGCATATTATTCTACTTCCACCCTTATTTCCTCACCGAAGTTTTCGTAAGGGTCCTTTCTATTTTCTGTGACCACAAATCCTCCAATTTTACCAGCTTGTTTAATTTGAACTCTTGTGCTGTTAAAATCTATTGGTTCATTTTTTCGGTCTGTTACAAAACAATCTATGGTTCTACAAGTACCCAGGTCTATGTTTCTTCATATACGGATACCCGTTCATTTTCCACGACGGTTCTTATATATATCAGTTATAAAGTTTGGTTCTAATGTTCCTAACTTTAATGCTAATGCTTGACCCAATTCTTGTTCAGCATTATTTAATGGTAAAGTGATAGCACCAATGTCTGCTTTATCGGCTATCGCTTTTGAACCTCTTATTAAATTTTGGTTCTTTACTTCTTTATCTTCATAATCTCCATTTAATTGTGTGGCTGTAGATATGTGAACATTAAGTTCATTTGCCAAATTCTTTAATGTATCCGATACTAACATCAAGATTACGTCATCACGAGTGTTCTTATCTCTACCTTCAGTTAAACCTGATGTTATGTGGATATAATCATAGAACACATATTCTACATCCTCTTGCAAAACATGCTTCTTAATAGTTGTTTGAATTGTAGCTATACTTGGGTTAGGTAGAAACTCGATAATTATATTATCATATTGTTGGATATATTGTATAGCCAATTCTACCCTTTCTCTTTCTTCTTGTGTATACTTGTTATTAAGTATCTTATCCTCATTTACTCCCGAGATATATGCTATAATCAAAGTTTGTACTTCTGCATGCTCCAACTCAGTTGTGATATACAACACTTTATTTTCTATACCAGTATTCTCCCAAGTTTCAGTTTCTATATTATAAAACATAGGGATAGCTAAATGTGCAGCATTACCTGCCATACGTCTTGACTTTCCAGTTCCTGATGAACCAGAGTCAATATATAACTTTTTAAGACGTGCTCCTCTGGTTACTGTATTATATATTTCTCCTTCTAAAGGAAGACCAACTTCTGGTACCGTTTGTAATTCTTTATACAGCTCTTCTATACCATCTGCTACATGAATACAACTTTTCTCTATTAAGTTTTGATACTTGTTTTGTAAGTTATTTATCTTAGCTTCATAATGCTTAAATATATCGTCTATATCTAACGCATTAAACTTTGCCATTTGCTTTTCAAAGTCTTCAGGAGATAAGTTTTTATCATACAAATCAGATACATCTATACCCAATTTGGTGAAGTCTCTCAATAGACTTTGTTTCTTCATAAGAGAATAATTATAATCAAAGTTTGTTGGGCTCTCATCTGAACATATTTGATATAATATATCCATACCACCATCAGTTATAAACTTTTCATACATACCTTGTTGTTCTCTAAAATATGCGACTATATCATTTATATCTATATGGTTATTACCTAATACATATAAGTTGTATAAAGCAGTATAAATTGCTTGATATTTTTTCTCAACAAAGTCTTCCAACCTTAGGGGGTATTCATTAGATATGATTAAATCATTGTCTAAATATAACCCAGTCAATACTTTTTCTATTGCATGAGAATTATACACGGTAATCCTCCTTTCTTATTCTTCATAAGTAAAATCTATTAATTTTTTTGTAGGCTTATGATGAACTATTGTCACGATGTCTTCCGTTTGTTCAACATCTATTTTATCTCTCTTATTTATTTCGGCTGCCTTGGTATAAGTGTTGTCCATATTCTTATAATATGCTTTCGCTTTATTATAAGCATAAGGGATTATTCCTACACCAGCACTTTTATGTATATCGTTCTTTTGGATAACGAAAAAATATGTTAGTGTATAATACATACCCATATAAGTCATACCTTCGTCTTTATATCTTTTTAATTGAGAACCTATAATATTCCAATTAGGTTCTGATGGATAATATAGACTTTTTATCAAATCGGTCACCTTGCGCAAATCCGCAGCTTCTGATTGTGCTTTTTCGTAACACGACTTATGGGCGTATCGAGTGGAAACTTTTATCCACTCTTCACGCTCTCTGTCGAATGCCTCACCACAATACTTACATATGACCTTTTTATTCGCCATTCTATAATTCTTTAAGTTCTGCTAAAGCTGCTTCTACTAAATCTTGTTGTGCTGGAGTTGCTTCTGTGATTTTCTTACCAGCTCCAAGATATTGTTCTATAATAGTTGTCATTTTTTCTGCTAAGTCTTCTTCACCACCAACAATTCTTTCTTTTAATTTGTTGATAGTTGTTGTAACATCTTTATAGACTGCTGAGAATGACTTTTTCTTTTCAGGTTCTTTTTCTTTTTCCGCCTCTAAGATTGTCTTATTTTCAGCAGAGATTTGAACACCTGATGATACCATTGCTTCATCAGCACTTTGAATTGCTTTAACTAATTCATCATAGCTAAAGTTAATTTTAACTGGTAAACCTTCCCCATAACGAGAACCTGCTTCAATTTCAGTGTCCCCATATACTCCACCGCGGAAATATGCTACTGGGTGATTTCCACCATTACCATCTGACTCTTGGCAAACGAACATAAATACGTCAACCAATCCTGAGATGATTTCTTTTGGACGTTTATCTAAGGCTGGTGTGATACCACTATGAGATACACCTAATGTGTCTACATAATCTTTCTTCTCTGCGTGAGAAATGAAGATAAGTGTATAACCCATTTGACCTAGGCTGTTGATGACATCTTGGAACTCGTCACGTACAGCTCTATAACCTTTACCAAATCCAAGGTCAGTTAAGTCTTCTATATCTTTTTGTGCCTTAATAAACTTTTCACATAGACCCCACATTAGAGGGGCTGTGTCTAATATAATTGTATCATATATTGCTCTTACTTCATCTTTGCGTAATTGCTTTACATAATCTTTCATATCTAACCAAGATGTAACTGGAACGGCTTTAATGCCGTCAATTAAATTATACCCTGGTTCGAAAGCTAAAAGTAAAGGTTTTTCAAATTGGCAGGCTGTAGTAGTTTTTCCTGTCTTAGCCCCACCATAGATGAAGAACATTTTACCTTGAACACCAGACTTTACCCTGTGTTCTTGGACAGTTAATAAATCTAATCTTGCCACGTTTTACCTCCTAGAATAATAAGTTTGCTCCAGCTGCTTTATTTGTTGCTGCTGTTACTTGAGCTCTTGCGTTATACTTTTCAGTGATTTCATTGTTTTGAGTTGTTACGATTGCTTGTAAGTCTTTTAATTTATATTCACTTTCGTCTGGACTTACTGGTGGTGTACCTGCTGTGATTTTTAATAATCTAATTGTGTTTGTAAATGTTTGTTTAATTGGTTCACCAAATCCTAATTCTTTTTCTACAACTCTTTCGTGTTGTTCATAAACGATTTCTCCACATAAAGTTACTAAGTCACCAGTATTATAATTGTCGTTAATGTATTTAACGGCTGCTGGGTCATCAAATCTTAATGTTAATTCGTTTACTCTATTGCCAAATGCAACATTTAATAATTTTAAGTCATAAGTTCCAGTGTCATTACCTTCTCTATCAATAACTTCTTTGATAGATGCAATTACACCTTGAACCTCAAAACTATTTTGGTTGATGGCATCACTTGCCGCAACTCTTACGAATGAACCACCTATTCTCCAGTTATTAACAATTCTGTTATCTCTTTCTGAATAGAAACTATTATCTTCGATACGAGCATTACTTACTGCTATCTTAGGGGCTTTTTGTACACCCACAGTTCTAGCTGAAGGATAGTCTATCATTTTGGCTAATCTTTCATAGATTGTATTCTTTTCGCCTGAGTTCTTTAATTCATAGGCGAATACAGAGATAGGGATAATATAATCGTTATCAGTCATTACTTCTAATTCCCCTGATAAATATTTACGACCTTTCTTATCCACTTTGTTTTCAATGGAATTATCCATTAGAGTTCCTTGAATGGTAACTCTGTTTAACATTTGCTTTAAATCTTCTTTTGCCATATTTTCCTCCTTAATTTAAGACAAGTTCATTATATCATTACTCTTTGTTTTTGTCAATATCTTTTTGTAATTCTGTTAAACTTTTTTCTTCGCCGTCCACATTTATCTTTGCTTTAGTGGATTTTGCGAACGCATCTAAATCAACGAAACCTAAACGTCCATGTTGATAGAATAAACCGAAGTTCATATCTTTTAATTTAGGGTGCTCATCAATTAGAGAGCTCACTCCAGCTACTATGTCTTTTATGTCGGCCATATGGCTATCATAATTAACAGATTGAGTATCTTTGTCTTCTATCTTCATTATTTCCTCCTTGTTTTCCAATATAATATCATATGTTAAAACCTTCTGTGAAGTCTATTTGGAAAACTTTTTTTAATTTTTTAATTTTTTTAAAAAGGTTTTTTTCTTAAAATTTAACGAATTTTTGTGGCGTATATCGCTTTTTATATTTTAATAAATAAATTATATTATAAAAAGAATTTAATCGTTTTACGCCAGCGCATTTTGCTAAAATGGTATGCGAACCTTTATACAAAAAAAAGAAGGGTAGTCATTACTGACACCCTTCGATACTATATTAAAAGAATGGAGCGACGGCTTTATTCAAGCCATCAAGCTATCCTCCTCAATCTGCTAATTTTGTTTCTTATATCCCTTGAAGTCAGTTCTATAACAAGTTAAATTAAAATATTGTTTTCTGTCGCTCCAAGGTTATATAGTAACTCCTGACGGATATCCGGGGAGGAACTTAATCCTCCCGTTTATATCTAAAGAGTTATTAAAGGATTAGTTACCTTTAATCATTTTTGCTACAGTGATGTTTTCACCAGCTCTAGGAACATAAGAAGCTTCTCTTGCTTGTCCTCCAACTGTGATTTGGTATCCGTTGATGCTTTCTCCGTTGAATGCAGCTGCGAATAATTCAGCTACTGTTTCAGTTCCGTGACTGATAACTGGATTAGCTCCTCCTGGTACTTTAGTGATTATTACTGAATAAATGTTTTCCATATGAAAATTTCCTCTCTTTCTTTCTTTAATTTTTAAATGATTTATTCTTTAATCATTTACAATATAATTATATCAAATTATATTAGTTTTTGTGAAGTATTTTTTGAAAGTTTTTGCAATTTTAGAAGATTTCTTCTTCAACTGCAACAGGAACTTCATTCGTTAATACTTCTGGTTCCTCCCAATATTCTTCATACTTGTTATATTTATTATCAAATATGATTTTGAAAGGACAAGTTCCACCATTCTCCATAACTAAGTCAATAAATTGAACTATCATTAATGAAGCTGTTTGCAATACGATTGGCAATACAGTTATAGATGTTCCACATGCTGATACTTCAGCGTTGTCATCATCATAAAAGTCTGCTTCATATTTGCTAAAATCTTTTACACTCATATCAAGAGAATAAACTCTTGCTTGGTCTGAGCCTAAACGGCTTTCCCAACAATGAATGATATTTTTATTCTCCTTAGCTGCTGCCCAAAGTTCTTTACGAACTTTCATACTATCAACTAATAAGAATACATACCCAGACATTTTGTCTATACCAGGATGCTCCTCATCTTCTACTGGTAATACAGCTGATGTGTGAACATTGACAACAATATTAGGGTTGATAAGTTTTAACTTTTCACTTAAAGCTTCTGCTTTTAATTTCCCTAAATCATTATTATCATAATATTGGTTAGGTATGTTATGTATCTCAACATCATCAAAGTCATAAAGATTTAATACTGGACAACCCATTCTTGCTAATTCCATAGCAACGAATGAACCAGTAGCTCCTACTCCGATGATGTGGATTGGATGCTTAACATTGTCTGGAGAGAACACGCTAATGTGTCTAGATAAGTCCATATTATATTCTCCTTTCTTAAAATATAATCTATAATATTTTCATATTACATATATATTATATAATAATTATCGACCTTCTGAAAAGTTTTTTAGAATTTTTAATCTCCTAAAACATCTTGCCAGTAGTTAGGGTCGTTAAGAACTTCATCAAATGAACTTACATACTTAACGTCGATGTCTTCTAGCATAGGTTTTTCTTCCTTTTTTGTATTTTTTTTTGATGTTGAACCATATGAAGAATATCTATATCCTGTGCCAGTTCCAGTTGATGATGTAGCTGCCTTATATTCTTTCTTACTTACCTTTTCTTTTATTTCTTCTTCAATAGTTTTACGAAGTTCACTAGCCTCTGGATTATAAGTTTTTAAGTCAGCTTGGTCCATATGAACCTTGATACCATGCTCATAATCATATATATCAATGTGGTATTCTCTCTTTTTATTAGTTATTAAACGAATAAACCAAGGATTACCATCTTTGAAATATTCCATTTGGCTATCATCTTGTCCTGATGGAGATGGGCTCATGTTAACATGAGAATGTCCCCACATTTTTATTTTGCATTGTTGTTCAGGTGGAGTATTATTCCAGAACTCTAATAAACCTTCTGCTGTTATTTCAGTTGTTGTTGAGTGTACTTCTTGCTTTAATAAAGCACAGTCAGTTATTAAGAACCCATTTTTATCAAATTGTTCTACATAAGCTAACCAACCAATTTCTCCATCTGATAGGTCACAATACATTTCCATCTTTTGTCTTGCTAAAGGTAGAATATAAAGTTCATATCTATTATCTAAAAATGTAACTGTCTTAGCCATTGTTATTAGCTCCTTTCTCTAATTCTTTATATAAATCTGGGTTATGTTCTTTGCAATATTCTAAGAACATATCATCTCTTCCTGAATAGGAATTAACACTATCAGAGTTATAAGGTGTTTGAAGATTAGAGAATGATACTCCGTGATTACTCTTCCATCTTAATAGCCCTTCCCAGTCCAATGTTTTCAATTCTTCTTTTATATCATTAGGTAGACTTTGAGATAATAAATTATCTCTTAATATATCTAAACCTGCACAATATACTAAATTATTGTTGTTGTCATATATAGGATACCACCATACTTTTCTTCCTGCATAATCTCTCATATTTGCTGTTGTAATGTATTGTTTTAAACACATAAAATAATATTCAAGACCATGTTCTGCAGTATGGGCTATTACATCATTGAACTCTCCACCACATAAGTGTCCTTTCCCAAAATGTAAATATCCTACATTAGACCAGTTGTTACGAGCAAACATATCGTCAAACTTGTGGTCTAGTGTTTCTATAAACTCTGGAGTAAAGTTTGGACGAATTGCTATTTTTGTTCCAACCATTCCAAAATGACAACCTTTATATAAATATTCAGCCGCTCTAGCCAAATATTTATTTTTCTCAAAACTTCTCTTATCAAAACATTTACCTAACGGTTCTGATGGATATATTGGTAAAGGTCTAATTGTTATAATTAAACTATCATTATGTAATGAAGCTGTATCTATCATATTAAGATATTTTAAATCTTCTAATGTAATAACTCTATCACAAACTTTCTTTACCTTTGACATTTGCTTAATATTTTCATTGATAACTTTTAACTCTCCTGGGATTGCTTTATATCTATTAGCAAAATGTTTATATTCATCTAGTTTGCTTAAATGTTTTAATATACTTTTATCATTTACCTCTAGTGCATTATACACATCATTAGCCATTTTAAATTCTCTACTGTCTTTTTTATTGTGTACTTTTACTACGGCTAATTTTATATTAGGTAATGTTTCTTTTAATTGAGTAGTGAATATTCTAAGACCTAACATTGTTTGTATCTTCACCTTTTCTGCTACATATTTATCTCTTGCAGTTAGGTCTATTAGGATAAACAACTCTTGTGGTTGTTCATCCCTAACAGCTTTAAGGTAATCCGCGAAGTCATCATTTCTACTATGATATAATGCGTCGAACCCTAATAAAATCTTATTATGTCCTGTGAAGCAACCCATAGTATAAATTATGAAGTCCTTCATCATTTTATCTTCGTGTGTAGTTATTAAGAAGTTATCTCCTATTTTGAGCTTTATCACGGTTTACCTCTCCTTTCAACTTACTATACAACAATTCAACTTCATTGGTTTTATTGTTATAAAACTTATTGATAGAGTAATCACCTTTAAGTAATCTTCCTCTTCTGTCTATAAACATAAAACTTACTGTTGGTTGAACTTCTTGTATTGATTTAATATTTCTATTATTTATTGAATTTATTATAACAGTTTTTGGTTCTATGTGTAAACTTTTATAATAATTTTCAACCATCTTTTCATCGGTTTTTATTCTAGGAATTGGCATACATTTAGAAAAATCATAATGACTAAGATAAGTTCCTAGCTCCTTATATTCTCTTTCTAAGCTCTTTTTCATTCTTTCGTATGCTTTTACTATATTGTCATCATTTTGTTGTGATGCCCTAGTACAATATTTAAACCATTCAGATAATGTGTCTGGCTTAGACTCAGCTAATCCAAACAAGCAATTTCTATATATATTATAATTATCTTCAAAACTTTCAGTTTCAAGTGTAGATGATAAAGGCAATGTTAATCTTATCATATTGTTAGCAACTCTAAGACTTTCTTTTTGAACATCTCTATCATTTACTGCAATAACAATAGAACCTAAATATGGCCCCATGTTTGGACTACGTCCACCCATTCCAACATCTACATATATTCTCTTTTGGTTTTTGCCTGGAAGATATGAAACTCTTCCGTTAAATCCTCTACCATTACGCATTTGAAGTTCACTTCTACTTAAACTTATTTTATCTTGATTTAAAAAGATTAAAACCAATTTATTAACATAGAAGTCATGACCTATTGAATCTTGGTAGAAGAAATCTTTATTATGGCAGAACTGAAGAATATCTACTTGTCTTATTCCTCTTCCAGCCCATGTATCAAAATAAGGCTTAGCATCTTCAAAAGATTTATCACCATCATAAAATATAGCCATATCATTATGCCATACTAATTTTGGTTTGCTTTTGTATAAAATTGCTAATCTTAATCCACCATGGCGGTCTTCTTTATATGTAAAGAAACTAAATCTTCCAAATAAACCATCGTATTGGTCAATTCCTATTGTACCATTAGTTCTTGCTTCGAATGCTTGAGACAAATTATCAGTTACTCTAAATATCATTTTTATAATAGAACTTCTATTATAACATTTAGTTGTATTGGCATCAATACTTATAGCTATATGATTATTTGGTTTATATTCCATATCTATAAACTTTTTCATTCTCGCATCATTATTACTTATCATCATTACATTTACTCTTCTATCAGGTTTAATCTCTGATAAAGTATAAACAAAGTCTGACATAGGGCATTGTGGTATTTTCCAAACATCACCATATATGTTATATAAACTTGAAACTAATTGACCAGCTATACTACCTAATGCTGAGTTTCTTTTTACTGCTTGTTCTTTTTCTTCTTCTGGCAAATCTAATACTATTTGGTGATATTCTATTTGACCATATTCTTCCTTTTCATATTTGTCTACTTTGTGATATAAGATAGGTATTCTGCTTAATACTTCTAAGTCTTTTAGGAACCCGTCTTTTTTATATGATGAAGAACCTTCTCTGTTATATCTTACTTCTACTTCATTTTTTATATGATTTATAACTGTGCTTCTAGTAAGTTCTGCTGTCATAGGAACTCTAGTTGCTACTCTAATTACATATAACCCACTTGTGCCACCATTTTCTAATTCATTTAGTTTCACTTTCTTTTCAATTTCTATCATATTTTCACCTTCCTATATCTTTGCCTTTCCTATATATCTAATTAGGTTATAATCTTGTATGCTCATCTTTTCTGGCGAAAGATAAGTCTTTCTTTTTAATTTGGGATGCACGAACTCTTTATTACATTTCTTCTTTCTTGTGGTAAGTTTTTGAACTATTACTTCATCGTCTCCATTAAAGCCAACTATAATCCCCGGTCTAACTTTTTCCATATTGCCTGGAGTAAGATAGGGGTAATGGACTAACCATATCTCCCCTATTCCTGGCAATCTAGTAGTTCTCGTGCTCATATACAAATACCTCATCATTATCTACGATGATTATTCCAGTGTTTGGAACTATTAGAGTTCCTTCCAATGCAGCTCTTATATCTTCTGCATTTTCTAAATCTAATACTTCTACTCCAACAACATCTAAGAACTTTTCTATATCATCTATTATATAAAAACTGCACAATGGTGAACCATCTGATACAACTAATCTATATCTATTTGGTTCAGTTCTTTGCAAAAAGAATGTTGTGCCTTTAAATAGACCTGTATACATTAAACCATAAACATTATTACCATTTTCCATATTCCATTCAATACTTAATAATGTTGGTTTGAAACTATCTTTAGGGATTGCTTTAATGAGTTTGCGTGTTAATTTTTTATTAAACCTTAAATTTGGAGTCATTACTTATGTATACCTACGTACCAAGTTTCTTTTTTAATTAACTCATTAAAAGTTAGTTCAATATCATCAACTTCCACTTTACTTAAAGAAAATAACTTATTCAATACTTCCATACTTTTTAGTGCTTCCCCATAATAACTTGTAGATACAGTTTCCTTATCTACTTCTTCTTCAATTTTTAAACTCTTTGCATCATATAATTTTAACACTCTGCTTTTTTCGAATGGTGTCATCATATGTTGTAACAAATCATATGCTGCATCTTTATTATGATTACCATCACACATTCTTTTTAAAACATTATTATAACTTCTAATGTTTTTAAAGAATATATAACTACTGAACTCTTCTCTCATTGCCATTATAGGTAAACTATATATTTCTTGTTTAGTTACCCCTTTCTCTCCTGAGTCCTCTAATTGGACTACATAATAATGTATCGCAACTCTTTTTACAAACTTAGGTTTAAGTTGTGGATACTTTGACAACTGAGTTAAGAAACTTTTATATGAACCCGCATGTACTAATACTGTATGACTAATATTAGCGGGTAGGTTTGAATGTGCCATTTTCTTATCACTCACTTTCTTTTTCTTTATATAAATATTATATCATTTTTTACAGCCGTTTTTCAAGATTTTTACTTTAAAACAGCCACATGAAATTTGAACGCCCATAGACCGTCTGTTATGTCCAGCTCTTTAAGTTCTCCGGTCGTTTCGTCCATTATTGATATCTCTGGTTCACTTGTAAATAGATAAATACATTCTCTGCCATATATAAGCGAATATATGGCTCCCTCAATGTTGTGCATTAAACGATTGCTTGAATAGGGGTCGATTTCTACCCCCGTACAACAAGATGCGTCATATCTTTCCTCAATGGTTAACATATCATAAAGGAAATATAGCTTCTTTTCTTTTGTATATATATCATTAAGCATTACCTTGAATTCATCTCTGTTAGGGACTAAAATATAAGTACTACCTCCTTGACGCATAGCGATACAAGGGAAGTGCCCATATACAAATCGGCATAACTCTTCTAACGACCTATTATCACACATTATTTCTAGTTGAACAACCCAATATTTATTGTCTTTTGTGGTTATATCATATTCTGCTATAACATCAGCTATAGAACTATATGTTTCAACCGTGTAATCAAATCCTGCCTTATCATCATTATGCAACAATAAAACAAATTCGCTATATCCTAAATCTTTAATCATAGTATCTATGTCCTCCGATAATAATTGTCATCATAATCATAATCATCGTATCCATATACTTCTAACCAATATTCATTATAATATGGGTTGGTATATTTAGGGGCTGGTAATTTTTTTATATCTTCATCGTCGTCATCATCATCGTCTTCTAGCTCATCATCTAGTATAACTAGATATAGCCCTTTATCTTCAATAATATTAGCCCACCATATAGTTATGTCATGTCCTTCATATCTTACTGCATAAACATCGTTAGTGAACAATTTTTCTACATTGTCAGTTAAAGGGATGTAGTCGCTATCTTTTGTCAACTTTACATCTATCTTGTCAACTGTTACAAGTGTTTTATATTCTTCATATATATCTTTCATAAGGAAGTTAAGTCTTTCTAAATCTGTAAGCATGTCACCTAAGAATACATTCCCTGCCCCTTGCCAGCAATACATTTCATCTGCTATATCATCTAAGGTATCTGGTGTTATGATTACGGCATTGGTAAATTCTTCGTGGACAGCTAAAGCATTTGTACTACACATAACATCTTCTGCTGTATAGCCTTCGTCCAGTGCATAACCTCCTATTAAACTTTCTACTTCTAAAATAACATATTCATTACTGAATAGGTTCTCCTGACGATTAATTACTTTGAAATCAGTTTCTTCAAAAGTGTCAGCTTCTTCTCTCTCTAGCAAAATAGTCCATCTAGGATTTTCAAATAAAGTTGTTTGCTCTGCCATATCGACCGCTCCTTTCTTTCAACACTTTTATATTTATCTAAATATATTATATAATAATTAGCTGTCTTGTGAAAACATTAAAAAGAAAAAAAGAGCTGATAAAAATCAGCCCTTACCAATTAACAGCAATATCTATTTGTGTTGGGTTGTTTTTAGCAAAACCACCAGTATCACAAACAATACCTTTACCTAAAGAGGTATCTACAATAGTACCCCTAGGTCGTAATTGTAGGTTTGCTGCTATCATGATGTAATTCCCTAGCATCTTCGCACCATCGTCTCTAACCCAATATGGATAGTCCGTTTCATTATAACCCATATTACGCATAATCTTAATTACGCCTCCCATAGGAAGGTTATAATAAGTTTCTTTACCACTTGGCCCATAGTTAACTCCTTTACTTTTTGTTAATTTAGAGCCATTCCAATTAGATGGAGCAGATTGCTTAGCTGCTAGTTTTTTTTTAATTCGTTTTTTAAAGATGTTATTTCTTTGTTAAGTTTTTCTATATCGGTTTTTTGTGCTTCTACTTGTCCTTCTAGAGCCATATTCTTTTCTTCTAGTTGAACTTTTTCTTCACCACAAACTCGTAGCTCCTCTTCAGCTTTTTCTTTTTCTTGTGTAACGGTAGTCACTTCTTTCTTTAACTCAAGGTTTTGTGAAATAGTAATACTACCAAAAGCTATAGACCCACCTGTTATTAAGATGGCAGCTATAACCAATATTTTTTTATAAACTTTTTTCATTCTTAACTATCTCCTTAATTTTATCCATTAATTCTTCTAGTTCCGCTTTGACTTCGTCACTTGCATCATTTGGTACATAACGACTTAGTTTACGAAATTTTCCTACCATACATAGGTCAGCCATTTTTTCTAACTTTCCTACACTTGGTTTTTTGGTTTTAGGATAATAACCATACTCTATCAACTTGTTACAATAGTTTTTTATTGCTAAAAGTAAATCCATACTAACACCTCATTTAAAAATATATATATTATTAAATCAAATATACCTCTCTCGGCTTCAAAAACACCGAAATCCGCTTCGTTTTATATTTTTTAATATATTTATATTAAAAAGACCTAAAAGACGAAATACGCTAGATTAAAAAGAAAAAGAGGATACTCTCGTATCCTCTATCCCCCAGGTCCCTGTAACACGAGAAAACCGAACGGACTTAATCGTCTATTATGCAATCGTTATTGATGAATCGCTATACGGGGATTGGTCATCACTCCAATCAGCCGTTAACTAGACGTCATAATAGCTGATAGATTAAGTTGGTACTATATAAAACACAAGGAAACAATGCGAAAACTAACCGGTATTATTGAGTAATAAATATTGTTCCTTGAGATGAAAGCACCTAAAAGGAAAGGTAGGGTATAGGTACTCTCATCTCAGGGAATAATATTCCCCAAGATATTAGTTTTGGTTGTTAGTTGCTTTAGTTTTCTTTGGTGCAAATGGATTAGTTCCGTTACTAAACATTGACATTAAAGCGATAGTTGATAAACTGTCACTACCTTTATCTCCTTTTAATAACATTGCTAGTGCCATAGGGTTATTTCCTAATTCACCTTTGTTTAAAGAACTTAATAACATTAGTTGAGTTAAGTCGCTATCTTTACCGTCCATTAATGCCATTAACATTAAAGGGTTAGAGAATAAATCTCCAGTAGCAGCGAAGTTATCTCCAAACATAGAGAAAACTTTTTGGAAGTATTTAATACCAAACATTGTTGATTTAGGTATTAAAACTGTTTGAGTACAGTCTTCGTAAGAAACTGCTTTGATTTCATTAGTTGTATCTACGATGTAGTAAGCCTTTCCTTCGTGTAATACTGTGTCTCCAGCGTTTACTTCAACTGCTGGTAATAAGAATAGAGCGTCTTTGATATCAAATAATGTATTTGTTACATCAACGAATTCGTTGTTGTCTTTGTTATAAACAACATATTTACCTGTTGCTTGTTCAACAGCTATACCATTCATTGATAATTTGAAACGGCAGTCTCTTAACTTACCGAAACCTAAGTTTCCAAATAAATTATCCATAGTACTATTTTCCTCTCTTTCTTCAGGACAAACACATGCGTGCTCATCTTCGTTTCGCATTGCTTCTAGTTCTGCTAGGTACTTAAGACCTTTTTCAGTTAGACGATAATACTCTGTTTCTTGTAGTAAATCGCATTTATCTTCATAAGGGTAGTCTTCTACATAAGCTGTTTCAATATCATCAGTTAATTGAACCACACCTAAATATACTGCTACTAAATCATCTTTAGTTGCTACTACAACACCTGAGTCTAACCCTAATTTATCTGCAAGTCCTGAGTTTACAAACGCAGGTTTTTCAACAGATACTGGTATTAGATTATCTTCTCTCAATTTTCCAATAGTTTCTACCATTGATGTGCAATCACTTATGTAATTAAACATTACACCAATTAGATGGTCTTCAGCATTGTATACATCTTCGGCATATAAAGTTACTGGGTCTTTGAAATATGGTTGAGCATTATTATCAAGCAAATGGAAAACAGCATAAGCATCACGATAATTTGACATTGCCATATTGTTTCTCCTTCCTTTATATTATAATATAAAACTTATTTCATATTACAATAATATTATAATATAAAATATAACCTTGTGAAAACTTTTAAATTAAGTTTTCTTCAGGAGCTAATGCTCCTTGAAAATAGAATTATTTGGAGGGATTCTTGCATACCCTCAAGTCTCTTTCAAGCTAACCGCGTATTCAGTCACAAGATAGGGGTCGATACCCTATAAGTTTGGCATGAACTGGAGTACTAATGTACAAATCTCTATTTGCCTGAGATTGTTAATCCAAATATTCTTCTTTGTGGCTTTCTTGTATGCCCACAAGCACGACTGTTATACAGGCTTTAACACCTTTCAACCACACATCCTTCACTTTCTTTTGCACCCCTGGCTTGGTAATGCTAAGACACGGACCAATCGCTTGTTGACTTTCCTTATGCTCATTATGCTTTCGCCTGCCCACTTCGGTACAACGACCTGATGACCTTTTTTCATAGGTTATGGTCACAGCATCCTACGACGTTCACCGTTATTAGATTACAACTTGAGTTGGATATACATCTTCCAGCGTATATCAATAACATAATGAATAAGTATAAAGCTACTATACGACTCCACTCTGGCCGGAGCTTTGTCATAATGTATAGAGGGGATTGATTACCCCTAACATACAAGGTTCTTCTTACTTTTTACAGTAAACGGATTTATGCCAACTGCCTACCGCTTCCTTATTTCAACCGCTAAGAGAGTTGCCTCGGTCTGTTTACGACGCCAACTCGCACATAACCTTCTCCCCCGGAATCGGTAGCACCTTACACTTGTTAACCCGACAACAACTCTCCCTCGTTCTTCCGAACTCTTGACGTAGCTTTTGGCATCGTGTGAGAGTCTACTCTTAGGACGAAACCTATCCTTATTCGAGTAACAAATAATTCTATTTTCAAAGAGCATTATAATTTGTGTTTTTCAAATTATATATATATTATATCAAATATTTTACCAATTTTCAAGTCTTTTGTAAAATATTTTTTAACAAATGGAGCACCTAGTAGGATTTGAACCTACGGTCATGGAGTTGCAGTCCATTGCCTTACCACTTGGCTACAGGTGCATATTTAAGGGGCTATGCTTGCTCCTTAAAATATTTTACTATATCTTCTAATGGTACTGGTTTATAATCGTGTAGTTCTACACAAGCACAATAATGTGTTGCATCATTATTTGCTTTGTCATGAACATGACCATGTACATTAGGATAGTGGTTTTCTTCATATTTAGGGGCGTGTGAAAATTCAATAGTTATATCAAATTCATCAAACCTTATAATAGCAGGTTTTTTATATACTGTTTCAAAACCAGCATCAGTATATGCAGTTACAGTAGCCCTATCATGATTCCCCATAACTAGTATTTTGTGTCCATTTAATTGAGAGCAAAAATTTATTATTGCTTCTCTTTGTCCTAGACAAAAATCTCCTAGGAAGAAAACAGTATCATCTTCACTTACTACACTATTCCAGTTTTTAATAAGTGTTTCGTTCATTTCTTCTACAGAAGAAAATGGACGGTTACAATATTCAATTATATTTTTGTGATTAAAATGTGTATCACTTGTTACGAATATCTTTCCCATATTATTTCCTCCCTTTCAATTTTATCTATATATATTATATCAAATGATAATACCACTTGTCAATAATTTTTCTAAATTTTCGGTAATTTTTCTTCAAGAGGACAAGTGCATGCCATATAAAAGTCTATATATTTATAATTGTTTAGGGGGTTCTTGCGATTTATTGCTTCAGCCATTAAATCTCCCCAGCTCCTCATACTTAACATCATATCTCCATCGTCGAACAATGGAATGTATTTAGATTGATGAGTATCTCCACAGATTACATAATCATTATCAATTAAATATTGAACCATAATTTCTCTATGGGCATCATCGTATGGAGCTTCCTTGCTTAATTTATCATAAGGAATCCAACCTATAAACTTTGGCATAATATCATCTCTCTTTCTTAATGGCGTCCCCAATAGGAGTTGAACCCATAACCTTTGGTTCCGTAGACCAACGCTCTATCCAGTTGAGCTATAGGGACACATGTCGGGGAATTAATTCCCCTGCGAGAAAATGAAGAATTATAGGACGGGGCCCTGGGCCGCCTGTTCCAGGATACAACACATCGGCTAAATAGCAAGAAGAAATTATCCGTCTTACTAATGGATTACTCCAGCCTACCCTTAAGCATCTCTGCCGGTATAGGAAGCGGACTTTCCTATTTGCCCCTTCCTACTATTTTTGTCTATGTTTTAATTCCTCAAAACGGGCTTCAACTAATTCTTTATAGTTTTCTTTATCCTGTAAATCGAAGCAATCAGAAATTGCTTTTAATTTTAGTTGCCAATCAGCCATTGGCACAGGTCCTGAAGGTTTAGTAGTATATACTACTTTATCTTCTTTACTTTCTTCTTTTCTATCATATTTTTTCTTTTTATTAAAACTAGGCTTCCTAGTGTATTTTCTTTTATCATTATCCATATTTATCCCTCCACTAAAAAAATGGCAGGGGCAGCAAGAATCGAACTCACATCAGTGGTTTTGGAGACCATTATTCTACCTTTGAACTATACCCCTATGAAGAAGGAAACTAAATAGTTTCCATCATTTTATCATATTCTTCTTTAATTTCAGCAAATTTAGTGTCTGCTAATTTCTTAGTAGCTGTCAAACGAGAAACATTTCCTTCCCAGAATTTTCTTATTTCTTCAGCCCATTGTAATTCTTTTATAGTAGACTCACCTAATTTTTCATAATACTTTAACCAAGCTCTAGTGTTAGCTAGTGATATACCAAATTCTTTGTTATATTCATCTTCTGCATGACAGCGAGCTATGCCTTTAGCAACTATGCCTAAATCTTCGTTAGATAAGATAACTATATTAAGTTTTTCTTCATCTTTACTTATGATTTGTTTTCTCATATTATCCTCCTATATTTTACCATCTACCATTAGTTGTTGTTGTATAAATCCCTGGTGCCGTAGCCATATCTACATAATTGAACCATTGTGGTTCCATATTTATTGTATACCCATTAGAAGATACTACTACTGTTGGTTCATCAGGTCTTGGCTCAGGTTTATTTTCAGGTTCTGGTTTTGGTTCTTCCTTTTCGTAATCTTCTACAACTAAGACATTAACTTTTTTAGTTAAGTTTGTACAACCATCTATAGCTATTTTGTTCCCTGATACATATGGTCTGTTTTCATCGGTATTACCATAACTAGATAATTTATATCTATGACGATGACCATTTTCATCACAAGAATTAGTAGTTAATTCTACCATTCCTAAATCAGGGTCTCCATATCCAGCTTCTAAACCATTTTGTCTTACTCTAAAAGCATGATGGTGTCCTATAACAACAACCTTATCATGAACATTCATACACGATTTATGGCTATCTCTTATATCCCAAAGAGAATAGTGTTCATCAGTTAATCTCCAATCCGGTACATTAGGACTAATACCTGCATGTACGAAGATAAAAGTATCTGTTTCATAATATATAGGCATTTCTTTTATCCAACGAAGTAAGCTGTCTCTGCCGTTTATATTATTTCTAGCTCTCTGTAAAGTTTCCACAGAAAATTGGTTGTCTTGTAGACCTGAAAAACTTTTAATTGTTTCTCCCAACCCATTGTGTAATATATTAAACAACACAAATTCACCATCCATGCCTTTTTCTAAATATTCTTGAAACATAGCATCATGATTACCTTTAACACAGATTGCATGATTTTGTGTTAGAAAATTGTATATTTTACGACTATCAGGTCCTCTGTCAAAGTTGTCTCCCAAACTAACTAATTTATGACTAGGATTTCCTTTTTCATAACCTGCATCTTCTAATGATTTGATAAGGGCATTATACTCACCGTGAACATCACTGAACACAAAATATTTGTATAAAGTTCTCATAATATCGCCTCTTTCTTTTACGCTGTCTAAAAAATTAAGGTCTAACAGCCTTGTTTCATAACAACCCCAGCCTGAGAAAAATCAGGTTGAAAGCTTACGGTTTAAGTGAGACAGCGTAATTCACTCACACTGTCAGACCTCGTTCTTTTAGGTGTTCCTTACAGGCTCCGCCCCTGTACAGCTCTAAATTGCTTGGAACATATGGTGGAGATGACGAGACTCGAACTCGTGTCCAAAAACCAATCTACTAATCATTACTTTCTTACAAGTTTAGTTATTTTCGTTCTATCTACTTGCCCTACCCTAATAACAAATCTCGGGGGTAGCCTGAAACATTAAAGTAAATCAATATAACAACCGAATCAGGAAGTCATTATATTGGTGAGCCTTGCTAAGTTAATACATTCATATTTTTGTCTGCCCACTTCCTGACTACTCATATGAAAGTCGCCTACGCCTTAGACTACGCTAAAGCAACTGCATTAGCAGTGAAAACAGATTTTACTCTGTTAGCGATTTTAGAAAAAATGTTTCCATTTATTTTTTAAGTTTGGATTTAACGCATACCTGCGACTTGTTTCGTGAGTGTTCATCAGTTCCTGTCGAAACCATAACATCCCCATAATGGTAGCAACTATAGGATTTGAACCTATGACCTGTGGGGTATGAATCCACCGCTCTAGCCATCTGAGCTAAGTTGCCATAAATAAAAGGGGAAACTAAAAGTCTCCCCATTATAACAAAAGACATTTAGAATGAGGAGGATTCGAACCTCCATATTAATGTTTTTCCTATTAAACTATCAACCGAGCCAGTACTTATTGTTGTAATAATTTATTACAATTTATCCCAAAACGCAGGCAATAAGCGTCACAGCCGATGGTATACATTTTAAATATGTCAGGCCATACCTAATCTATATATCTACTAAATGCTTGATATTTGTCTTGGAAGTTTCTTTCTCCCGTTAGATTATTTAAACTTATTAAGCGTTATGTTTTATCAGAAGTGTGCCCTACTAACTTCGCAGGGGAGACAAACGCCTTCTTTATATTACTATAAAGATACGCTGCATCATTTGTTTATACTTATTAAGTTTATTGGTCAATCTGCTTAAATCATGAAGGCTGATTAGACCCAATGATTTTTTTCTTAAGAACCGAAATGTTTTAATTTCTCAAAATCTTCTAGGGGCTTCCTTTATTCCATAGTACCTCGGCCCTCGAGCTGTATACATTTGTCCTAAAATATTCCTCTAGCTTCCTAATTGAAACTTTGTCATTTATACAACGGTCACATCGCATTTCCTCGACATAATCGTCAAATTCATTTTACATTTATATTATATCATTTCTAAAAACCATTTGTCAATTATTTTATGAAATATTGTCTTAGATTTCTTCTTTGACCATCAATAGTCATTGAAGTTGGTTCTGTTTTCTCTACTAGACCTTTACGGCATAGAGAAGCGATGATAGTATTTACACTCTTGATGTTTAGTTCCATTATAATGTCTACGAAGTCAGTTTCATTAACATCTTTTAGCAACTCGTGTTCTTGTAAATCTTCATTTTCACTTATAAAATCTAAAATTGCATAAGAAGTTACCCTATTTTCTGACCCTTCAGCTCCTAACATCTTTAAAGTAGCATATACTATTTTTGCTTTATCACTTAAATTTTCCATAGCATATTCTCCTTTCTATATTGTTTTTGAAGCAAGAGTATAACTACCCACTTCTTTGCCTTGCTTATCAAAGAACTTTTTACTCTTAGTATTGCACTCCAAGTTCATTTTCTTGGCGAAGTCCTCAAGCAATTCAATTATTTCTTTACGGTTAGTAGAAGTATCCCCCACTATACCATATTTCATATTATCAAAATATAAGTCTATATCTGCATAATATTTTTTCATAGAAACCCACCTTTCCACTTTTGGTTTGTAATTTTCAAAAGTCTTTTTTGTTTTTCTATAAATATTATATTATATTTTCACAGAAGATTTCAAGTATTTAATCTAAATTTGAAGTCAAAATATTTTGATATAGCTCTACTGTTTGCTTGTATACTAGGTTAGCTTGAAGTTTCGCAGCTGTTTTAATCATTTTATTGATTTCTTTCCTAACCTTTCTAACTTTGCGTCTATTTCTAAAAGTATTAGGTTGCTTCAATAATTCTTTTAATTCCTTAGTATAACGAAAAAAAGTTTTGTTATCCATAAAGCATCCTCCTTTAATTCTCTAAAAAGTTGACGGGCAAGATTTTATGACTACGACTTACTCTTACCATAAAGGAATTCTGCGTAGATTCTTGCCCACACCTCGCGGGAATCTAGATTTCCCCCCGGTGCTTCGAGTCTCCCACCTACTAACCCAACCCATCCCGGGTCTCTGGGAGCGTCTTAATTTGAGTTGATTGTGAGATTTGCCTATTAGTCTTATAAGTCCTAGTAGACTATCCATCACTTAAGCTTATGTCCATCTAAGTACCATAGGCTTTCACTAAGTTTCCAGGCACCCGAAGTCCCTTCAGTCCTTAGCTTCCACATACAATATATCAAGCCATAAGTTTCCATATAGTAGGATATGCGTCACAACTCTCAAGCGCTAGCGCTTCCCCCAATTTGTGATTTGAAAATCTCTTTTCAAATTACTAAAACAATTATATAATACTCGGCTTGTTAATTTCAAGTTTTTTTCTTAAATTTATCTATTTTTGTAATGGCAAACATCTAATGTGCATTTACATTTGCCTGTATTGTAGTTACATCTCTTGTTAGGACATTTTCTCTTTTTCTTAAATAATTTCTTGAAAAACTGTTTTATTTTTGTCATAACCGTACTCCTTTTCTTTTTGCTATTTTCTGTATTTACAAATGAATTATATAATTATACTGCTCCATCTGTAAACTTTTTTTTAAAAAAGGGGAAGATATATTTTACTTAGGATGAGTTATTTTGCTGTTTTCTTCATATTAAAATATATAAAAGAATTCACAGCTCCTTTCATCAAGTAGTATGACAGTACCAATTACTACTTGACATACTAATATAGTATGGAAGAAAAATAAAATATAGAGAAATTTTAGAAAAACACTTGACAATAGATACTATTATATATTATTTATTTAATCATTATATATTATATATATTATATAAGCAAAAAATATTTTTGCCTAAAAAATTATTATATATAGTTGTAATTAGATTAGATATATGATATAATATATATAGATAAAGGAAAAGTAGAAAATAAAATAGAAAGGAGAGATAACTATGAAGCAAGTATATAAATATGTATTATTACCAGATATATATGACTATCCTACTACATTAGAGTTAAGTTATTCTGATTATGAAGATATGAATTTAGTAGCACTATGTAAAAATGGTCATATAGTATATTATTTAGAAGTATTGGTTGAAGAAGATGAAAAATACTTTGGGGAAGATAAAGTAATAGATTTTATCTAAAAAAACTTGATAAAAGGATTTTTAATCAATTATAATATATTTAGAAATTGAAAAAGGAGAATTGCTATGGATAAAGAGTTATTTGTAGAAACAATAAATAAATTGCAAGAACTAAGTGAAGAACAAGAAAAGTTTAATAATATACTTAGAGAGATAGACCCTGAGTTTGGGGGAGGTTATGTTCATAACAAAACTATTTTTCTAGTAGAAGAGTTGCTTAGTAAATTAGTCAACGATAAATATGATAACATAAGTTATTATATGTGGGAAATTGATTTTGGCAAAGAATATAAAGAGGGTTGTATCACTGAAGAAGATGGTACACCAATCCCATTATCAAATGCTGGAGAATTATACGACTTAATAATGAATAGTCAAGACTAAAAAGAAGTTTTCTGCTTTTCTATAAGAGTATATCTTGGTTATCCGGAGGCCAGAGCATTGTGCGGGCCAACGATGGCTCTAACTATTTCAGGCGATATATTCTTATAGAAGAGCAGAAATTTTCAAAAAATACTTGAAATTAGCTCTGATATTTGATATAATTAAATTGTAAAAATTAAAGAAAGGAAAAACGAAAAGTTTTTAAGGGTGAAGAAAATGAAATTAACTGAAAAACAAGAAAATATTTTAAACATCTTAAAAGAAAAATTCGCTAACGGTGCTTTTGCTGAAGAAGTTATCAACGAAGTTGAAGGTTTAACAATCGCATCAGTTAGAGCTACTTTAAGTTCATTAGTAACTAAGGGTTTAGCTACTAAAGAAAAAGCTGAATTTGACGGTAAGATGAAAACTAAGTTTACTGCTGTAGTAAGCGAATAATAATGTGGCATTAGTATTACAGACTATATAAGTCCAAAGACCTTTTACAAAACAAGTTTAGTATGAGTTCTTGGGTCGTGTAAAAATACTCATCGTAGCAAGTGTGGCAATCGTAATTCCACTCCATTTAACCGATTTGTTGGGTGAGGACAAAAACGGGTCCACGGTGGACATAACCGAGGTTGAGGGCTTCCCAGAAACCCTCTGCGAGTATCGCAAGAGTGTACAGCAATCTAGCCGTATTAGATTGCCATAGCCTATTGCATACTATTATAATAGGCTCTGGGAGTTTAATACGGTTTTTATATGGTGGTTTACTCAAGTTGGTGAAGAGGAGAGTTTGCTAAACTCTTAGGTCGGCTTGCCGGCGCAAAGGTTCGAGCCCTTTAACCACCGCCATTATGGTGAGATTAGTATAGAGGTTAGTACGGCAGTTTGTGGCACTGCAGGGAGGAGTTCAAGTCTCTTATCTTACCCCATTTTAAATAGGGGCTTAGTGTAATGGTAGCACAGCGGTCTTCAAAACCGTAAAGACGGGTCTCCAAAACCCGGGGTGTGGGTTCGAATCCTACAGCCCCTGCCAAAAATTATATATGGTTCCGTAGCTCAGTAGGTAGAGCATTTGACTTTTAATCAAAGGGTCCTGAGTTCAAATCTCAGCGGAGCCACCATTATGCCCAGTTGTGATAATTGGTAGTCGGGCGGTCTTGAAAACCGTTGGTCGGAAACGGCTTAGAGGTTCGAGTCCTCTACTGGGCGCCAATATATTTATGGAGGTGCTAATATGAGTCGTGGTAAACCACATCCATATGTGGAAAAAGAGTTTAAATATATGAGAAAGTCTGCCTTAGCTTGGTATGATGGGCATATGATAGCTCAATGGTTCTATGACAAACTTTCAAAATACTATGCACGTAAATATGAACGAAAAATTATGTCCCGTTAGCTCAGCTGGATAGAGCAACGCCCTTCTAAGGCGTCGGTCCGGAGTTCGAATCTCTGACGGGACGCCATACGCACCATTATCTCAGTTGGTTAGAGAGCTCGTCTGATACGCGAGAGGTCCTAAGTTCGAGTCTTAGATGGTGCACCATTTTTGCAGGAGTAACTCAGTTGGTTAGAGTGGGGAGCTTATATCTCTCTGGTCGTGGGTTCAAGTCCTACCTCCTGCACCATTATGCCCCTTTGATGGAATTGGTAGACATAGCAGTCTTAGAAACTGCTGTCCGTAGGGCGTACAAGTTCAAGTCTTGTAGGGGGCACCAATTAAGAAAGTAGGTGGAATTATGTTTTTAGTTCGCACTTTAAAAATAAACGAGTGGCCTGAAGGAGAGCTTGTACATGTAGATGATATAATACCTCATGACCGAGCTCCTGGATGGTTTAGAAAATTTGAAGAGGCGTATGATTGTATCTCACAAAATCGTGGAGATATATTTGAAGATGGTTATTATAATTATGCCTTAATAGAACGCATAGGTCAAGGATTATATCCTCAGGTTGAGGAAATACAATGGTTTTTCTATGATAGGAGAGATGGCAGTATTCTTACCGTTTCTCGCCCTGAACAAATAGGCAATCATCGATATGCCGAGAATGATATTTTAAGCACTTATATTGGGTAAAATACTTGATTTCATATTCCTTTTTATATTATAATTATTATAGATAAAAAAGAAAAGAGTGTGAGATTATGAAAAAGTTTGAACCAATAAAATTAAGTTATAAGCAAGATTTAGTTCTTAAAGTTTTGGCTGATGAATTTGCTGGCTCGGCTTTTGGGCCTCAGCTCCTAGCCGATTGCGAAAATGAGGAATTAAAGAAACTTACAATCAATGAGATTACTTGGGCAATGTTAAGACTTAGAGATAATTCATTGGTTGAAAGCAAAAAAGTCCTTTATAAAGGGAGGGTATTAAATAAATATACTGTTACCCCTTACGCAATTTATGGAATTTTAGAGAAATAATACTTGATTTTTAGTAAAAAAATATAGTATAATTGATTTGTTAATTAAGAAAAATACTAATATATAAGATGCCCTCGGAGGTTTTTGGACTGACCGTGAAAGCTCGAGCTACTCTTCGGAGACAATGAGAAAGGTGTTGACTTAATTATTAACAGCCTAACAATAGACCCCGTTAATACTGGGGGATGACCTACCAATTTGTATTGGAAATATAGGAGACGTGGCCTCCAGCGATAG
>JAEEGL011712935.1_pt1 | contig 92829 bp, 89 predicted proteins | sample 9134231 | NCBI WGS metagenome assembly JAEEGL01 (sample SAMN16246548, study PRJNA631951) | gut metagenome | biome: gut microbiome; feature: rumen; material: fiber-attached | host: Bos | place: Iran: Karaj | collected 2018-10 | reverse complement strand
GCTATCAAGTTCTGTATCGTTCAAGAAGTCAGCAACTTCTTCTGCGGTATATGCGTCAACTGTCTCGGTGTATTGTGGAGCAGCCATAATATAGAGAGCGTCACCACCACGACCATCCTCACTGTCTTCAATGATATCAAGTGCATCCTCTGAAAGAAGGCTCTGGTCAAGCCAGTTAATACCAGGGGTTGCGAAAAGGTTAATATCTACATCCTCCGGATTTGCAAACTGCATATAACCAGCAAGATATGCATAGTAGTCAGTTGTAATAGCAATTCTTGGGAGCTTGAGCGTTACCATAGGGTCAAGTTCAAGAGCGTCAGGACCACCAATCGGGCGGAAGATTTCTCTCTCATAATAACCAGTACCTTCTTTTCTAAGGGTGTACTTATTACCCCTATAATTGTTGGTATTTGTTCTGTGGTCACGGTTAATATCCCATCCATCAAATCCACCATAAGGATAAACAGTGAACTTGCGGAGATTTACATCCTTATACAGGCACTCATCAAGATAAGCAGTAGGAAGGATACGAGGAATCCTGTTGTACTTGTTCATCTGAATCGGGTCAACAGTAGTGAAAGTAAAGCCTGACTGCCCGTCAACCTGTACTGTCGCACCTGATTCAAGAGTAATAATGGAATCAAGGTGGAAACCATTTGTAAGTCTTTCAGGGTCAGCGTCACCAACACCGTCAGCATAAGCATCAACACCCTTATAGTTAAGGATATCATAGTCAAGAACCTCGTCATTAAGACCGAAGTACTGTCTCTTTGCCTTTATGGTATTATCATAAACCGTATTATAGTTCATGGTTAAACCGCAAAGAGTTTCATATTTCGGAACAGGATAACCAAGGAATCCGCAAGGTATGCAATCATCAACACCTTCTTCGTTGCTGAATTCAATTGCAATATACTTTGATTTGTTCGGGTAAGAACCATCAATAGTACCAACTTTGAGACCAACGAAGCTTGATTCACCTTCGGTCATTGAGCAGTTCGTGAACTTTTCAAGTACAAGCTGTGAATTGTCACTATCATAGAAGTCACGGACAACGAGGTCAAAGAGACCTTCAACCGGACGAATTCTCTGGATGGAAATTTTTACCTGATAGTTAGCCGCATTACCGTCGCTTATTGTGTACACCTTGAAAAGCTTCTTAATGTCAATTGTTTCAGTACTTGCAGCTTTAACCTCAGAAACAATCCAAGGAGTTACCGCGCAACGATATGTTGAAATGTAATCCCAGTACTTGTATGTGGTATCTACGGTCTCACTCTCGTCCAAAGCTGGGCAAGTTGCAGGCTTTTCTTCCTCATCCTCGTCGTCATCATCACTTTGAGCTGACTCGTAATAACCCTTGATATCGTAGAACATTTCATATTTATCAACACATCCTTCATCATCAATTGGCGTACCGGTTCCAGGGAGAACTCCATCCGTCATTTTTGCATAAATTCCGTCATAAAGCTCCTTGTAAATTGCCATATCATATACAGCCTCAATATAAATTGGTGCTGCGCCCATGAGCGGGTCCTCCGGGAACATCTTATAAATGTAATCCGGGTCAGAAGGATTCATTGAAACATTATATGTTATCGTTGAAGCCGTTTCGCCAGTAACTGAGCTATCAAAATATGTGACAGTCAGTGCAAACTTACCAAGGTTAACTGTAATATTTCTATTGCAGTCATATGCACCATAACATACCGGGTCAACTACAGTCTGGGCTGATGTAATTTCACAATTTGCACCATAAGTATTTCCAGTGTAAGGTCCAATCTTAATATCTGTTACTATATCATCCGGAAATTCAGAAGACTCAACGCATATTCCCTGAGATGAAGTATCCCCCGAGTAAGTCTTTTTTGAACGAAGGACAGCAACCGGAAGTTTTCCTGTTGAACCCGTTGACTCAGCTGCTGATATAACCCAAGCCTTGCCAGCCCAGTAGCCAGAAAGACCGAGAACACGAACAACCTCAAGTTGCTTTGACTCCTCAAGATACGCCTTAGCTACATATGGGAGCTCATATTTAGGGTAGTTGGTTCCTTTGAACTTGATTGGGGAAGTACCGCCGAAGTAGTCAATGAAATCATCCCAACTTGTAATTGATATAGGTTGGAATGCGGGACCCTTGAGGGTCTCACCAGCTACGCCGAGGGTTGTGATACCCAAACTTTTAGTGGAATACTGAATGTCTCTTACCTCAGTGTACACACCAGGAGAAACATGGCCACCTCTTGCATCGCTTATCATCTTAAACTAATCTTTTTAACTTATTATTTTTCTATAAATAGTGGCAAATAGCCGAAAAACTACCAGTCACTATTTTTATTCTCTTACAATGATTTCCTCTTTATATTGTTCTTCCTCAGGGTCTTCTACGGAAACAATATCTTCCTTTATAAAACCATTGAGGATTATCTCAGCCGGACGCGATTCTTTCTTCTTGATAACCTTGCATATTTTAATCTGGTCTCCATTATGGAACTCTATGTCTTCAAGAAGTTCACCTTCAACCGTTTCTGCAACAGTTTCCCCGTTAACCTTAATCTTATAGTACCTTGCGTTCTTTGAGAAAGACATATTCGCTTTCATCAAGAAATCAACGTCAAGTGTGAACGTCAGATTTGAATCACACGGGTCAATCCTTATGTTTATTGAACCGTCGCGGTAATGGTATGGTTTGTCATCTATACATTCATCCGTCTCAGTCAGAATTGTATGAATGTCAGCTGGTTCGTGCCTTCCACCAACATCAATATTTGCATAGCTACCTTCACCTTCAAGGTCAAAACCAATGAATGCAAGTCTTGGAACCTCGTGTACAATGAAACTATCCTCTGTTATGATATATGCCCTTACTGTAATGTTGTAAGATTGAGAATAATACTGTCTGTCATTGATACTGTACTCGCTATCGTCGCTTATATCGTTGAGTTTCATTGATATATAGTGACCATTCGGGCGGATATACGCTGTAATTGCCTTGAAACGGTCGTTAACTATGGTATTAAACTCATTAAGAAGTTCAAACTTGTTGGTGAAAACACTTACCTTGTATATCAAATCAACCGCAAATGGTTGTTTCATACGGTATTCTATGTAATATTCCCTATTGTTCTTGTCAGTCGCAACGAGTCTTTTCATCAACCAGGTATGCTCTCCTGGAATATTCTTACTTTCACCGTTTATTGTACCACTCTTCGGGTTATTTTCCCTGGATATTGACTTGAAATTGAGTATCGGGTTCTGGTCTTCATCAGTGAACTTCCAGGACTGCATATATTCACTGAACCTTTGATTGGAGAATAGCGTCATTGTCGGCAATTTCTTCCCTTCGTACGATATTTCAAGGCTTTCCTCCACCCATTTCTTGAACTCACGGTCTATATCTTCGTAAGTCAATGGGTTGGGAAACGGACTGCCGTCTTTTAACTCTTCTTTATCAAAGTTCAGACGCAATTCTTTCGGGTCCGGCTGATTGTCGTACCCCATAAAGTTCTTAAAATTCCTACTTCCCATCTTCTTTAACCATTGAATTCTATTTCATCCGCTGGTGCTGCCTCAATTGTCCTGTAATAAGGGGCGACACCGTAGATTGTATTCTTATTGGCGGTCATTCCAACCCTTCCATCATTCGTAACAGTAAAATACTCCATTCTTTGCGGGGTTATCTGTACGCCGACATAATCACCACGCTTAATATCTATATCAAGTTCGTCAAAAGTCTTCAATAACACACTGAAAATCAGCTTTCCTGGTTTGGCGAACATACCCTTCATCTTACTCTTCTCGTAAGATTGAAGTTCCGCTTCTTGTATCTCGTAAACACACGGAACTTCAATCGGCGGGAGGTAACGAATGGCATCCTTGTCTGCTTCTTTGTAAATATCGTTAACTTTTGTCTTTGAAAGGTCTACTTGATAGAGTATAACTGTCTGATTTGCATCTTGTTCCAGATATTCCATAGCGAATTCCATTTCAAGGTTATACTCATCCCTTCCGAAGAACTTATGGTTCCTCTTGATTGGGGTTTTCCTCTTCAAAGTTGTATTCTGAAACTGTAAATCCATCACAAATAAAGCCTATTTTGTTATATAGATAAATATCGCTTTTCTTGGATAAAGTAGACATATTGTACCGCTACTTAAAAGAAAGCTATAGATATTAATAATATAATATTATATATAATATATCTTAAAGAATCTTAATATCTGTTAAAGAAGAATAGTATTTAGTTACTAATTTGCTTTTTAACAATATTTTTAGTATCTTAATAAGAGATAATATAGTTAAAGAACAATGACTTATACAAGCGCGAAGGCTCAAAATGAAGCAATTGAAATATTAAGGGGGTATTCTGGGAGTAACCCTTATTATCTCATGCTCAAAAGAGATGTTATCCTCAAAGGTGACATCAAGCAACTCAACGCCTTCAACGTAGAATATATCATTGAAAATCAAAACTTTGCGCCAAAACAAATCAACAAAATCATAAAAATTGCCGATTGGTATGGTGAAAAGAAACAAAAAGACTGGGGAACAGAATTCGTCCCTCAAAAATTGAAGGTTGTCAGTCTTTTAGGTGAAACAAGCACAACTTATCACTGCTATGTTCAATTCAGACAAAGCGTTGACCCTGTAATGGCTTTCTTACCTAAAAAAGCTGTTCTAACCAACTTTACATTACCTGATTGGCACGATTATCCTGTTGATTTTGAGCGATATGACCGATTGTCAATGGCAAAAGACCCTAATAGAACACTGTTTTTACACCAAAAAGAGGGGGTACAGTTCCTTCTTTCAAGAAAAAGGTGTGTTCTTGCTGATGATATGGGTTATGGAAAGACAACTACACTTTCCGTCGCTGCGATTGAGGGAAATTTTGACTCAATTCTCATTATTTGCCCCGCTTCAATGAAGACAACTTGGAAAAGAGAACTCATGTGGTATGTTCCCGAAAGGGATATTACCATAATTGAGTCGTATCTTGACAAAAATAAGGAAGAACTTGAACGATACCTTGGGTATAAAGAGGGAAAATCTGGTTTGAGTGTTGCTGAACTCCAAAAAGAGGCAAAAGATGTTGGAAAATGGACTGAAAACAGGTTCGTTATCGTCAATTTTGACATTTTAAACGAGTTTTATGAGATTCCAGCAACGAGAAGTAAGGAAAACATAGAGAAAGCATATCAAAACAGCCCGCTTCTCCAATTTATCTCCAATAAAAAGTCCCTTATCATCATTGACGAGGCTCACAGGCTGTCAAACTTGAAGGCTGACCGCTACAAAATCATTAGAGACCTTGTAAAAAGGGGAAATCCCGACAGCATATACCTTGCGACGGGTACGCCAATCACGAATAACCCCGAAAACTACTTCAACCTGCTTCAAATCATAGAGGACCCCATTGCTGACGATAGGGAATACTACCTGAAACGCTATTGTGCTGGCCGTGAAATCCCGCTGAACGGTAAGGAACGAGCAAAACGCGACGCAATCACCCACAAGTTTGTTTCAAACAGGGGGAAGTCCAATTGGTACGAATTAACTGACGCTGAGAAGAACGAATTGAACGAAATCGTCAAGAAAAGCGTACGAATGCACACAATTGCGAACGGAGAGTGCAATTTGGAGGAACTTAAAGACAGAACTTCACACATTTATCTCCGGCGTGTACAGGAAGACCTCAAAGACCTTCCAAACAAGACCATTCATGAGTTATTCTATGACCTTGATATGGGACAGATTATGGAATACAATCGTCTCTGGGAAGAATATGAGGCGGCACAACTTGAACTGGACCCGACGAAGGAACTCAACAAGGAACTTCTTGAAGGGGCAATATATCGTAAATACTTGTCCAACCAAATGGTTCCGAACACGATTAAGCTCGCCGACTCTTACATAGAGAAAGGTGAGAAGGTCGTTATTGCCTGTTGCTACGACGAGGAATTATACACCTTGAAGAACTACTACGGTGACAGATGCGTGATTTACAACGGAAAAATATCAGCAAAGGAGAAGGACAAGAACATTGAGAAGTTCACTAAGGACCCGAACATTATGGTATTCATCGGTAATATCCAGGCTGCAGGCGTTGGAATTACTCTTCTATCTTCAAGGATTATGATTTTCAACAATATCAGTTTCGTTCCTGGCGATAACTTCCAAATGCAGTGCCGAATTTACCGTATTGGGCAAAAAAGGGACGTGGATATTTATTATCAGATATTCAGGGATACCCAATACGAGAAAATGTGGAACATTGTTCTACGCAAGTCGCTTGTTATAGACCAAATAGTTAAGAAGGAGGCTGAAAAATGACAGTAAAGGAAAAACTCGCCCGTTTTGAAAAATGGAAACAAGCAAAGATTGATGAAGCTCTTAAGCACCGAGAGATAGATAGGCATTGTGACAACTGCAAATTCGGTGAGCGCATAGTTGTTGGGTGTATTCCAGGAGAATACGGTTCAGCTTTCACATATGCTGTTAAGTGTTCAAAGTTGAATAAAATTATCGGGGAGCCAGATTGTTTTAAAGCACCAGTTGATTGTAGTGATTTTAAATTTGCAAGATGAACGAAGAGTTTTTAGGTTTCGTAGCTGAGATAGGGAGGACAACGGACAGGAAGTATCTGTACCGTTTTGACTTCACATATGACCCTGACAGTTTTTGGGGCGAGTTTTTCAATATCCCGCCAGCATGCATTGTGCCAGACCTTGGACCTGACCCGAACTGTCTTTCAAGAAGTGCGAAAATCATATCACCCGTCAAGTTAATGACCGCAAAAGAAAATGCCTGTTTTTCAATGCAGGACTGTATAGACGGAATTATACCGCTATGTTTCAGTGAGATAGGTGATGACACAATTGAATTTCATCATAAGCCGTTAAAATTCAGGTTTGGAGAAAAAATTGAGACCGTTGAACTGAAAATTGCAGAATGCGGTTTGATAAACATTGGATTTGAAGAAATCAAGCGAGGTGACGAGAACCTTGTAAATGAACTTATCAACAACCTTAACAATAATATAGATGATGATTTAGACCCAGATGAATTCTAATGAATCGGTCCTGGTGTTTGTCAAGCCGATATGTAAGAACACGGACCAGACATATGAATACGACCTGTTTTTTAGCGACACCCCTGACATTGTTTGGGGTGTTGATTGGGAATGTAACACTCCAGGACTCATATCAAACGATGAAATAACTCCTGATTCAACAACATATAACAAGGTCGTAAGGGTTAAACTCCCGTTTCCTTTGAAAACCATACAGGAAACATACTGCTACTCAATGGAATATGCGATTGCAAGGATTATTGCACTCTCCTGGATTGATATAGAGAATATGGAAGAATACCCCGAAAAGGGAAGAATGGTTCTCTACTTCGGGGATACTTTTCAACATGTACAGGGGGTTTTGAGTGAGTTTGGAATATTTATAAAGGATTAAATCATTAAAACATGGAAGACAACATGAAAGTTATATATGAGTTTTTAAACCAATTTGAGGATTTCACTCAATCCGATAAAGAAAGCGGTTATATAAATGTGTACAGACCAGGATGGCATATTGAGCCATTTCAATTTTGGTTTAATCCGCCTTTTGGCGAAGCAGGAAAGAGTGAGCCAACACTAAGCGGTACCATCTGTTTGCGTAAAGACGGTACTGTTGTGATTGAAAGCGCTGTAAGCCATATTTTTTACAACCTTAACGATTGCTTGGGTGATTCATTAAAAAGTTTCGTACTTTCTATCAGAAACCGTAATTGGTAAGTGTTTCTCTGATTATCTCTTCAAACAAAGTTTTGTTTTCATTAAGGGCTGTTGGCTTGTTCTGGTCTCCTGCTGCAATATTGTTATTATGTAAGAAGCCAATTAATTTGTTCTTTCCTTCTTTACTCCAAGGAAAGACAAATTCATCACTTCCAGCCAATTCGACCGTGTATTCTTTTTCATCATCAGTCGCATATGGCGGAATGATATAGGATAATACCCATCCGGTTTTTTCATTGGAGTTTCTGATTGCGTTGCGTTTGGTTATGTCGCGGCCCATATCTTGTGCAGTCTTAACCTCATCAAGGAATCTTCGCGGTGAGCCAAGATAAGGTATCACGCCACCAACTTCTGGAGCATTAAAAATTTCTTCATCATCTGCTCCGTGTCTTATGATTGACTGAAAATATGCCAGCAGTTGAGTGTCGTCTTCAAATTTTACCCTTTCCTTTTTCCCATCAACAGTTTTCCATTTGTTAACTGTAGGAACAAAACTGCCCTCTGATAACCGGCTTTTAATTTTAGCCACTGAATTTCCAGAATCCAAGCTGCCGGAAGAAAGCCTCTTGGAAAACTCCTGATAGGCTCTGATTATTATCTCCCTAATTTTATGCATTCTAGCTGCACTTGAATCTTCCGGTCCGCTATAAAACTTTGTTCCACCAACAGTCTTTTGAATGAAACCGCATTCAGATAAAATGTATTCTCTCATTTCAGTAAACAAAGGAAAAGCGCTGTAATCATCATATGTTACAGTTAAAGGACGGTAATGCTGTTCACCCTGATATTCAAAACAGTATGTTCTATTATCTGTACGTCCGAGAATATCTATAGACTGTCCTAGCAAGTCTGTATCGGTTTTCTTTTTTCTATTGTACTCATACTGCCACGTAACGGAAGGGTCGGAATTGTTAACTAAAAAATAGTATATCTCACCTTGTGTTTTGTCCTTAAATTCGTTCTTGAAGTTTAAAAGTCGCCAGAAAGGAACATTTTCTTCCGTAAGTACTTCACCAGTTGAACTGAGTTTCCTTTTACCGTCATAAATTGTTTTAAGTGGAACCAACGCCACTGGTATATCTTCCTTGTTCTTGTTTCTGTTCCACTTATTTATTGCCTCCATACCATCCATCAAGAGAAATTCAATTGTCATTTCTGATGTTTCGGCTATTTTACCGTATTTTTTATAGCTTGCGTCCATTAAACCGGTCATAGCTCTTGCGGCATAGAATATTTTTTCAGCAATGCAGCCATCGTCTATATCCGTAACAATTTGTGGTTTAATTAGTTCTTGCAATATATGGCTGTCCCCACCTCCAGCCCAAATTCTAATGCCATTACCAATCATGGAATCTGTAATGTTATTCAAAAGTGGGTCGAACAGCGATACCATCGGCAAAGAAAAACATTGCGACATTTTTGAAAGTAACTGCTCATTCAATATATTGTTATATTTCTTTTGATAAGCCTTAAAATAAGCCCAGGAACGAGAAGTCAAAAATTCATCGCCGCCAAAACCAGCGGAGTTTAGAATATTTTTCCAGCCAATCTTCACGTTGTTAATGTTGGATTCAACGGTAGTATAAACATTCGGCCTAATGCCTAAAACGTATTTGGTGTATTCCCTCACATCCGGATTTTTTATATTTCCGACATATTGTGGCAACATCTTCGCACCACTCTCGCGGTTATAAAAATAATAGAATAGAAGGAAAAAATAGAACGGATTAGTTTCGGTGCCCGGTAAGAACTTATTAATCGTAAAATCATTAATTTCTTTACCGTACTTATTTTTTACTAACTCAGATACATTCTTTGAAAGTTCGTCAATAGTTTCAATATAGTTAGTCGTTTTTATCGCTTGTTGAAAATCAGGTACTTGAATTTCATTTCCACCTAATTCATTAAATGCATCTTTAAGTAGTTCCACATTGTTATACTCTGGATTTAAAGTTGTTGGCCTATCAATGTTATCTTGTGGAACTTCCGGTTGAACTAAATTAGCGTTTGCCTGTTGGGCTTTTTTAGCTTTATACCTTTCTCTTTGCTTGCCATTACTTGCAATTATTGCCTGTATAAAACCACTTCTAAAAGGACTATAGTTGTTTCCTGCCTTTCTAAAATTTCCAGAGTCCCTTAATGCATTCAAAAAAACCTCATCTCCAAAATATTTTCTAATAGGGCTTATGTCAACACCAACAGTGTTTTTAATATCTTCTATTTGTTCAGGTGTTAAGCTTGCCAACAAAGCATTAGCGGCCTTTGAATTCGGAACACTTATTCCGTTTTTTTCCAGCCAAGCCTTTAAACCCATAAGCTCATTAAAATGAACATCAAAGCGAGTCGGGTCTTCTTTGAAAAAACCAGGCCACGGTCCTTCCTTATATTCATTTATCAAACTTTTTAAGTCTGATAATCCGAAAAATTTAGTTTTAATTTCTGTAATCTTCATATCACATTCAAAACGCCACCAGAGGCACTTATTTCTCATAAATATCTCTCTGATAACAAAAAGAGTCAATTTGTTTTCCCGAGATTTTTTTAGTACTTTAGGGTGGAAGAAAGGTCAGAGGATATGGCCAGTTAAACAGTTATAGCATGGAAGAATTTAAGAGACAAGAAATTACAATGGAGGCCGTGAAAACCTTTATGGAGGGACACGACCCGGAAGAAAGAATCGTTGACATTGTTGCGAACTACCGAGATTCGTTCGTAAAGGTCTATTACAGGGATGAGGATGATAATAAGTGTGTTTCGGAGCGTCCTTTCTATCCGTTCGTATGGGCCAAGAAAGAAGTCTGCGTAAAGATGAAGAAGTTCATTATGGACAACAACATCTGCGGCGGAAGCATGGCGAAGATGATGGGTAAGTACGGAATATTCGTCAAGGAACTTTCTACCAAGAACAATGACGGTGAGGTTATTGAGAGCATGGAAAACGGTTATACTTTCCTTTTCTACGCTACCAGGTCCATGTCGTACAGTGATTTCCTTAAATTCTTCAAGGAGGCTGGTTTTCCTATCTACAAGGACCGCACAAAGGACGGACAAGAGGAGCTTGCGAAGAACAAGACCAAGTATTATCTCACTGCAACTCCGGAGGAACAGTATCTGATTTCAACCGGAAAGCGTTATTTCAAGGGCTACAACGATTACGACGAGACGCTTCGTATGATTTTTGACCTTGAAACCACCGGCCTTGATACGAAAAAAGACCGCATTGAACAGATTGGTGTGCGTTTTAACAGGCCGGTAAAATACAACGGGAAATACATTGTCTTTGAAAGGGTGTTCTCCGTTGAGGGTGAGACCGAAGAAGAAAGGAATGCAAACGAGCTGGAAGCAATCAAGAAATTCCTGCTCTGCATCGCATTGTTCAGCCCTGACATAATTACTGGTCACAACAGCGAGAATTTTGACTGGAACATGCTTATCGGCGCTTGTGAAAGACTTGGAACAAGCATGTACGAGCTGTCAAAGGAGTACTTCAACAACGAGCCTATCTATAAGAGCCAGAAAGAGAATGTTTTGAAGCTCGGTGGTGAGGTTGAGAAGTATCGTCCGACCGTTGTTCCTCATACTGTCGTCACGGATAGCCTGCATGCGGTCCGTCGTGCCCAGGCCATTGATTCCAACATGAAAAAGGCGGACTTGAAGTATGCAACCAAGTATGCGAAGCTCGTCAAAAAGAATCGTGTGTATGTTCCGGGTGAGAAGATTTCAACGATTTGGAACGATAACGAGGCTCACTACGCATTTAATGATAATGACGGTAAGTGGTATGAAATCACGGACAAGAAGCCGTTAAAGAATGGTTATGAGACCGTCACTGGTAGATACATCGTTGAAAGGTACTTGTTGGATGACCTTTGGGAGTGCGACAAGGTAGAATTGAAATACAACGCCACCAACTTCCTCATCTGTAAGATTCTTCCGCTTCCATACCAGAAATGTACCACTATGGGTACTGCTGGACAGTGGAAGGCTCTCCTTATGGCGTGGAGTTACGAGAACGGCCTTGCGATTCCTGATGCCCCGAACACTGGTAAGTTTACCGGCGGTCTTTCCCGATTACTCAAAGTCGGATATGTGGACAATGTAATCAAGCTTGACTACAATTCCCTGTATCCGTCCATTATCCTTACTTGGGGTATTGAGGATGAAAAAGACCTGATGGGAACGATGCTTAAGTTCCTTGAATACGTGCTTACCACCCGTGAGGTTTCAAAGGGGCTGAAAAAGAAAGCCGGTAAGATTGTTGAAAAGTATGAGAAGAAGCTCGCAAAGGGCCAGGAACTCACGCCGGAAGAACTTACCGAATATCAGACCGCACAAAAGGACTATTCGTTCAATGACGGTAAACAGCTCCAGCAGAAAGTCCTTGGTAACTCGTTCTTCGGCTCATATGGTTCAAATATCGGCTCACTGTTCCCTTGGAAGTCAATCGTGTGTGCTGAGAGAACCACATGTACCGGGCGAATGAGTCTCCGCCTTATGATTAGCCACTTCGCCGCACTCGGTTATGAGCCGATTGTGGGTGATACCGATGGCTTTAACTTCAAGCTTCCGGACACTTTCAGATATACCGATGAGAATCCTTATATCAGTACCGGTATGTCCAGAGAAACAAAGAAAGGAAAGACATATACAGGGTATGAAGCTGATGTTGCGGAATTCAACGACCAGTTTATGTCCGACAAGCACTACGCTGACAATGCGGTTAACAAGATGGGCCTCGGAATTGATGAAATCGTTTCCGCAACCATTAACTTCTCCCGTAAGAATTATGCCGACTATTTCCCGGACAAGCCTTACCCGGAAGATGTAAAGATGGTAGGTAATACTATTAAGTCAAAGAAGATGCCGGAGTACATTGAGAAGTTCCTTGACAAGGGAATCCGTCTGCTTCTACAAAACAACGGCCAGGCTTTCCTTGACGAGTATTACGACTATGTTGATAAGATTTACAACTACCGTATTCCATTGAAGGAAATTGCTTCAAGAGGTAAGGTTAAGAAGAGCATCCAGGAATACATTGACGATTGTCAGACCATAACAAAGGCTGGCCGTCCGAAATCAAGACAGGCGTGGATGGAACTGGCAATCAAGGACAATATTGACGTGAACCTTGGTGAGACTCTGTTCTATATCAATACCGGCAAGTCAAAGTCCCAGAGTGATGTCAAGAAAGTGACACACTACTATACGAGTGGTGGCCTCTTCGGAGACAAGATGGACTGCAGGGTTGCTCTTGAAAAAGAATGGAAAGCCGCCCCGAAGACAAAGACCGTTGAGGACGGAATTCCGCTTACCCTTGACCAGTATGTGAAGAAATATCATCCGGAAGTTACAATTGAAACCGAGATTATTCTCAACGCAATGCTTCTTCCTCGTGATATGGTTGATTCTGAAAAGGATGTGTTCTGTAAGGATGTTCCGGGAATGGAGTATAATGTTCCGAAATACATCAGCCAGTTCAACAACCGAATCAAACCGCTTCTCGTGTGCTTCTCAAAGGATATCAGAGACAAGATTCTCATCAACAATCCTTCCGACAGGCCTTACTTTACCGAGGACCAGTCAAGGCTTTCAAGTGGAGAACCGAACAACGAGGGAGACCAGGACACCTTTGAACAGCTGATGACAATGGAGGATAAGGAAATCAAGTTCTGGAAAGCCCACCCTGAATTCAAGATTCCGTTCCTTTCTGAATGTGGAATGAACTGGGATGAGATTGTCAAGGACTATGATGATAGAAAGGCCAGGGAAAAACAGCTCGGTATTGACCACATCAGGGAAGAGGTTGAGAAGGCTATAAGCAAGCTGACTGGGGAAGACTTTGACAAGTTTGAGGAGGAGGGAGAAGTTCCGAACTCATTGAAGAAGCTGGTTAATTTTGACCCTGTTACGAGCAACTTTGTAGACAAGACATACCCGGATATCGTTATCATTACGATTTACGACCTGCTTGATGCGAGGGATGCCAAGGAAAACGAAAATGGAGAGGAAGCTGAAGCTTAACCTCTCCATTTTTATCATCCAAACCTTTCGTTCCTTGGTTTCTGGTTCTCAGCCCAAACGTCCGGAGACTCAGCCCATTTTTCGTTCGTGAATGACTTATTGACAATCCAAGGATTATTTTCGTCACAAGTCGTGGTATTGTCCATCCATCCCGGCGGGTCACCAATCTTTGTTTCCCAGGTTATTCCAGTAGCCCAAGGATTAGGGTTGGTCCAAGGATAAGGCTGATAAGGTTGTGTTCCCAACCTTTCGTTTTCAAGCCTGGCTATTTTTTCCCTGGCAAGTGCAAGTTCCTCTTCTGCCTCTCCGAGCTTTTTTGTAAGGACTTTCACCTCGTACAACAGCTTGTCAATCATAGCCTCGTCATCAGTAAGTTCCTCGGCATGCCCCTTTATTACTTCGGCGACCTTGCCTTTCAGTTCATCCTTAAATGTGCGGATGGTCCCTTCAAGCTTGTGTTCGTCATTCACGTCACCCTGTAAGTAAATGGTTTTCTCGTGTGATACATGTACATCAATTCTCTCAATGTAAACTTTTCCGTAAAGCGTAACCTTCCTACCTTCCCTTTCAATGGTATAAGTATAGTTTTCCATTACGCTATCCAATACGTCATAAACTGTCCTGTTTTTCATAATGCATTACTTTACATAAAAAATAAAACCTTGATAGTTCATTATCAAGGTTTATACATCATATAGTTTGTTGTAGCCAGAAGCCTTTGCAAAAATAGTTCTAATATGGGTTGTCTGTTTCTTATCTGTCAGTGTTGCCCTCTGCGTTACCAATGGAGATTTTGATTTCGGTAGTGGCTTTTGAAGTGGAGCCTTGTTGATTGGGACAGCTTCTATTTTCCTATGTTTGTGCAAGTTAGGGTTAGACTTAAATTGCGGTCTAACAACAGTTTTTGGTTGAGTAGCTTTAATTTGGGCTTGTGCTGATTTTACAACTGCCGCATTTTGTGACTTGACAGGCTGTGTTTCTTTCTTTTCTTCCTCTGTGCCGTACATACTCGTATCAAGTCCTATCTTATCATATGTTTCCGCTTTTCTTGTCTTAAGCTTAGGGTCCTGAATAGCCAAATTTATAACAGCAAAAGAACCTGTAATCTTTTTGTCATTGAATGGAGTGTCCGGAGGTAATAGTTTTCCTTCGTGAAGTTCTATGATTCTTTCCATCGCCGCCCTGTTAACGGCATAACATGAACAGAATATGAAAAACACGCCAGAATCATTCATACTACCATATAGTTCTTCCGGCTTCAATGTTTTCTTTATGTATTCTTTGTACTTTATGCTCTCCTTAGCTGCCGAGCAAACCATCTTGTCAAACATTACAACATCAGTATTTGGAATATTGTTCAGCATCTTGTTTATGAAATCCTTATCCTTATGGAACCTTACGTCATTTTCAAGAACTAAAATTCTTTCATAACCAAGAGAATAGGCTTCCTTAATGATTTCATAGTGCATCATAGAAACTCGCTTTATATATTCACGACTTGATGACCTGAGTGCGACATCCATTTGCATAGCCTTTGCCTTATATACCGTATCAAGCAAGGATGATGGATAGTCATATTTCCATGAAAAATAGTCTGCATTCTCGTCAATTCCAACACGTTCAAATTCTTTTTTAAGTTTTACCAATCTTTCACTGGAAGGTAGATAGTGAAGACAATATATATGGTCAAATGTATCGTCAAACGACACAGATTCAATCTTTTCAGTTTCTCCGCTTGACCAGAATTCTTTATATTTGTTTAACCATTCTGTTGCTGGTATGTGCTTCGGCTTCCTCATTTTTTCAGCCGCATCAACCCAGCTACCGTTTCCGTAATGAACTATATAGTCAGCAACCTTAATCTCCCTGTGTGGGGCTTTTTTCTTCTCCGTCAATAAATACAGTGCGGCTCCCGTATCATATCTATCTCCGATTGACCCGACTCTGAGTCCGTGCATATAATTCTCATCAAAATAATGCACTCCGTTCTTATTGCATAACGGTGTATTTATGAAGCAAATGAATGGAAGAACCCTTTTAATCTTGCTATTTGGCTGATAAATAACCTCACCCTTATAACACACAATTTCGTCATAAAGTGGAGTGAAGTCCTTTTTGATTAGAACATCACTATCAAGAAGCACAAATGGTTCTTTTATAAGTTCCATACATTTTTCAACACTGTATGCGTGCTTTGCACTTCCCCAATTATTTGCTTTACCACCAGATTTTGTCCTATCTGGATATTTTCTAAGCCATTGGTCAAAATTTATTATCTGTCCCTTCGTGTTGTCAAATACTGTGACGTTGTTGAATGTGTTAACGAATGGACGTTTATCGCTATTGTCAAAGATGTAAATGTTTGTTCCTGGGGTATGTTTATTTATGCTCTTCACCAAATGTGCGGTGAGAGCCGGTGTATTGAAATGTACGATACAAACATTCTTATTCATCACTTAAAGAAGTCCAACAAAAACCTTTTCTTTTCCTCATAAGGTAGATTCACCATATACAAGAAATCATCCTTATGTTTCTCCTTATACTCATCAAGCGTTCCAATAACTTTACAGGGAACACCAGCAGCAACACTATTATCTGGAATGTCTCTGTTTACAACACTGCCAGCGCCTATTATGCAGTTATTGCCAATTTTTACGCCAGGAAGAATTGTTGTTCTGCACCCAATAAAACAATTGTTACCTATTACGATTTTTCCGTATATTACTGTTTGTTTCTCTTTCTCATTTTTTGCCAGGTTTCGCAATACGCGAGTCCCAGCGTCATGGGTCACAAACGCAACATCAAATGATACAGTTGTATTATCGCCTATCTCTATTAAATAGGGCTCAGAACCGAAATTTGGACCTGGGGACACGAAATCGCAGCCCTTTCCGACCTTCATTCCCTTCTTTTTATAAGCCTGTAGTTGTTCTTGTGTCATTACTTCTTTTTGTGTGTCTTTATCCAGTTGAATATTTTTGAATTACATGTTGTCTTTATCAGATACTTGAATTTTTTTGGGGTGCATTTCCATAGGGCGTAATTGAATGACAGCTGGTCTCTGTGCGAATATTTGCTTAGCTCATCCCACCACTTTTCCATCAACTCTTTTGAGTATGCATCATTGTGCCTGCGGATTACTATGTTTGTCTGAACTAACCCACAATTTTCCGGGAACTTGTCATCACGGTACCGTTTCATCTGTTCATCGGCCAGTTTTATGTCTGCCCCCTTGATTTTTCCAATCTTTACGCAAGCATCTTTTTCCTTGTATATACACTTTCTTGACGGGTGCTCCGGAATGAATACGCTATACTGGTTCATGTCCAGCGTTTTCAAATATTCATTTATATCACCCTTAACAATTACCGCACCGTCAACCCACACACTTACGTTATATTCGGGCAAGTATCTATGTGGTAATATCTTCACGCCACGCTGCTGCTTAACCTTTGAATAACCTGATAGCTCTTGTGGAATAGGCCTGAATTTCCAAGTCTTGCTTTTAAGTGTCGGGTCATCTGTGAAACATATGTAATCAACGCCAGGAGTAACGAAAGTCGGTTCAAGTACATTATCATAACCTCCTGTAATGCATGTATATACAACAACCTTCGGTGATTTCTTCTCTTCTTCAAGCCTCTTCCTTACGTCAGCCAGAAGCCCGTCTATATCAACAACCTTCTTTTCATATGCATCACAAATCATATTCGCTTCATCCAGAGTAAATTCTCCGGTCCAACCAGACAAAATTGCGATTTCAATCTTATCATACTTGAAATAAGTGCTTCGTTTCAGGAGTTTATAGATTTCAATATCCCAATCAAACTCTTCCCGGTCGGTAATTTCTGTCTTTCCTTCCTTGATTGCTTCGTCAAAAAGATATTGTTTGAACGGATTATCAACGACATAGACAATCTCTGCGCCATCGGAAGTTATTGAAACACCCGACTTTACATCTTCTATGTTAACTAACAAATACTTCTTTTCCATATTGCATAAAAAAAGGGAGATTTATCGTCTCCCCTATTTCTTGTCTTTTGTATTCCCCTGGTATTCAAGTTTGGCCGAGAAGACATTGCCCTTATTGTCTACAAGTTTTATCTTTCCGTTGCTCAAACCAATTCCCTTTATAGTTGTTCCTTCATTCAAGAGACCCCGCTGAGCCATTTCGTTGAATTTTGCTTCAATACATTCATTAACGATTGTTTTAATCAAAGCATAATCAATCCCGACACCTCCACCGACGGATTCTGTCACTTGTCTTCTCGCAGGACTCTTTCCATCAAGCTCGTTTGCTCTCTGGTCAACCATCTTGGCACCGGCGACCATCTTACTGAAACGGTCCATATTCTCGTTGAGGTTTCCACTTGCACTTTCAAGCCTCTGTGCGTTCAGTGCAGTGGTGTCAATCGGGTGTTTCACCATATCTTCCAGAATGGCAGAACTCATTCTGGAATTCTTTACCCTTGCTGGGTTGAAGTCATTGCTTGAATAATCAGTAAGCGCACGGGCTTTTTCTGGACTAATTTCACCCGGCTCATTATATGTCTCAGCCAGAAACATGCTGTCGTCAAAATCATCAATGTTCCCGCTACGCCCTTCGTCAATTATTTTATCACCTTTCGGGCTGCTCAGAGCCTTTGCATTTGGTGTTATAAGTTTTCTAAGTACATCTTCACTTAACGCTGGCATTATATGTTCTCCTCTTCTTCGTCATTATAAAGATTATTCATCCTGTTTGTCATATCATTGAACGAATTTGTCAATGTATTTCCGGTTTCAGGTGTCAGGTCGTCTTTCATAACCGGACCATCATTTCCATAGAGGTCCGGATTCCTGTCACTCGGCTCATTTGCTGCATTCGGGTCAATATCTGTTTTGGTAACCGGTACAGCATCACGAACAGGCTGTGTCTCCTTTGAATTATAGTCTTGTCCAGCGACTTTGTCAATGTTTTTGTCCTGGGTTTGACCAATTTTAGGGTTTGATGTTTGGAGGATATCGCGTACAGCGTCGTTTGCGGTGTAGTACTGTCTCTCCGTGTTCTTGTCTGCTCCACCATTATCAACCTCACCCTTTCTTACCGGGTGTCCGGTAACTACCTTTTCAGGTCCTTCCGGTTGTTCTGGTTGCCTTTCTGGCTTTGCGTTGCTTATTGGAGAGATTGCATAAAGGGTTTCAATCTGTTCATCACCCTTGTCATTAAATCCGTTAAGCTCTTCTGGGTTGAAAGTTCTTGAATTGTCGTTGTCCCATCTTTCAATCCTATCAATTCTGAAAAACTTCCAGGAAGGAACTTCAGATGAGGTGGAACCTTGCGGCTGGAATGCACGCACGACAGGGTTGCCAGCCGTTGAAAGACCATAAGCAACGGGGTAAATCTCTCTTTCACCATTTCCGGTTCCAGATGGGCCATTGTAGACTATCCTGACCGGGTGCATGTTATTTACCGCGTTGTTTATGGCATCAACGGAAGCATCCTCTCTAAGAAGGAACGACTCTTCAAGTATTTCTTTCAATAAGCTCATTAGACTACAATCTGTCCGTCAGCAACATTAAGCGATGTATCTACGAGAGCCGGGCCATATTGATTCTCCTTATTGAAAATACTAATAGCCATAAGTCTCTCACGACCACCGATTTCATTACGACCCTTGATATCGTAAAGACCTCCACCACCGTCAGTGTCAAAGTTTGAATAATCAATCATTGATGTCGGAAGATTACAGTCAGGAACCGAGTGGGTGTGTCCACCATATCCTGTACCTTTACCCTGAGGGTCACCATCACTGAGAGCATCCTTATGAGTCTCTGAATACTGGTCATGAATGTTGTAATCGTTTCTTGTTAAGGCACTTGCTCTTGCAGGGATGCCTCTTTTTTCCAAACAAGTCTGCATATCTTATAATTATAATCTATTCATTATGCGTAGGTTATATACCCAGTACCTACATTCGGGTCTTTTACTTTCTTTGAGTGAGCCTTACCGTTCCCGCTGTTCTTGGTTCCACCTTCTTTTTGAAATTGATTGGCAAAACCTAAATTCTTACGGTTTGTCTTCCTTTGTTTAATTGCCCCAGTTTCTCTGTCAAGGATTGCACATACGCCCGCGAGAGCCGATTTAACTCGTTGTATCTGTTGTTTCGGTGCGTTCTGCTGAACCAATTGTGTAAGGAGCTGTTTCAATTCTGTTTTCTTTGTCGTAAGGTTCGTATATGATACACCGTTCCAGGTCCTTCCCTCTAATTCACTGTTGCTTTCCTGGAGTTTTTTTTTACTCTCAGTTAATTCTTTTGCACGAAGGCCAGAACCCCAATGCCCCCAAAGACCATGTCCTCCGTTCCTGAACAACAGGGCAAAAAGAGTCTCAGGTGCGAGTTCATGTGCGTAATCGTCAGTAGTAAGCGGTTCCGAATATTCCTTTTCACCGTTACTATCACTTACAGCACCGGCAGTTTTAGTGGTTGTCAGTCCATCCTCAGTATAGTCGCCAGGATTATCAAGGTATGCGGTGTTCGTGCCACATATCTCATTGAACTGGTCCTCCCTCAATATTAAAGTCTTACGGCTCATATCCTATTCCAAGCATTATTTTTACATAAATAGTCAGTAAAATAGATTTATGCTACATTTACCTACTTGACTTTCTTGGTAAAAACGCATACATTGTTTTAGAAAAAACCATTAATAGATATGAAAGAGAATTTTATCCATGTATGTTTCATAGTTGATGAATCAGGAAGCATGTCCGGAACCGAAAGCGATATCATCGGCGGTTTCAAAAAGATTATTGACCAGCAGCGTGCAGTCAAGGAAGGCAAGTGTGCTGTTTCACTCTACAAGTTCCAGTCAAGAGTAAGCAAGATTTACATCGGTAAGGATGTAAATGAAGTTGACTACCTTGACGAGAAGTCCTATCAGCCAGGCGGATGTACTGCAATGAATGACGCAATCGGTACTGCTATTGATGAAATCGGAAAGTGGCTTGACGGTATGGATGAATCCGAGAAGCCAGAGAAGAACCTCATTGTCATTATGACGGACGGTGAAGAGAATTCATCCGTTGAATATTCATTTGACAAGGTTAAGAACATGATTAAGCACCAGGAGGAGAAGTATAGCTGGTCATTCATGTATCTCGGAACCGACATCACTGACGCTTCATACGCAAAGAGCTATGGATTTGACAACAGGCTCTATTCATCCAAGAAGAGCATTTCCAAGTCCTATGATATGATTAACACTTCACTTAACTGCTACAGAACAACAACTGGAAGTACGGCGTTCAAGAATGATGTATTTGCCATTAACCTTGCCTCATCAATTGATACACTTAATGAGGACTATGAGAAAGAAATTGGTCAGAAAATAACGAATAACGACTAAATGATGGATAGAAAGTATAAAATATTGGTAGTGCCATCAGATACCTATGGTGTTGGTCTGTACCGTTCAAAACGCCCGCACGAGAAACTTCAAGAGCTTTATGGGGATGAATTTGAAGTTCAGATTAATATGAACCCTAACTGGGCGGACTTCAAGTGGTTTGAACAGTTTGACCTGATTCACTTCCACAAGGGACTTTTCAGTGATGAGGGACAGGTAGTATTTCATAATGCACTTAGATATTTCAAGGAACACAACATCACCACAGTTATGGATATTGACGATAACTGGGATGTTGGTCAGTATCACCCGTTGTATCTTTCTAACAAGGCTATCAAGGCCCCCGAGAAGATTACAACGAATTTCAAACTTGTTGATTATGTTACGACAACCACGGAAATCTACGCAAACAAGATTCGCAAGTGGAACAAGAACGTACACATCTTCCCGAATGCCATTGACCCGGACGAGGACCAGTACCAACCAATCAAGTACCCGTCAGATAGGATTCGTTTCGGATTCGTCATGGGTTCCTCGCACGAAAGGGATATGGAACAGATTAAGGGTCTCGCAGAAAAATTGTACGGGGCCGGGCTTGGTGACAAGATTCAGCTTGTCCTTTGTGGCTACGACCTTCGCGGTACGATTACGATGGTTGACAAGGATGGAAAGACTACCGGACAGAGACCAATTGAACCGAAGGAAAGTGTATGGTATCGCTATGAACAGAACCTGACAAAGGACTACTCACTGGTTTCCCCGGAGTATAAGGATTTCCTTCTGCAGTTTATCCCGAATTCACAGTATCCGGGTGTCAGGGACGAGTTCTACCGCAGGGAATGGACAAAGGATGTCAACAACTTCGCAACGCACTACCGTAACATTGATGTCCTACTCGCTCCGCTTGACACCAACTCGTTCAATGAAGTGAAGTCTGAGCTTAAGTTCGCAGAGGCTGGATTCACCCATACTGCGGTGATTTGCAGTGACTATGGTCCATACACAATTGGCAGTCGCTCTCTGTTCAAGAAGGGTGGCGAGATTGACCCGGAAGGAAACTGCGTGCTTATTGACCCGACCAAGGCTCACAAGGCGTGGTTCAAGGCCATCAAGAAACTCGCCGACCAACCGGAGCTCATCAAGCTGCTTCAAGACAATATGTATGAGCATGTCAAAGATGACTACAATATCAACAATGTTACCGCTAAACGAGCACAATGGTATAAGGAAATAATCAAGAAGTAAAAGAAAAACCCTCGGCGTTCAACCGAGGGTTAATCATTTTAAGGCATTTCCTGTCCAGTCCAACCGTAGTAACCTAAATATTTACTGTCAGTTCCAAGCCATTTTGTGTAGTTTGAACCGGATGGATAATATAATGTACCATTACTACCAACATTTGCAAATGTATTAGCCTGTATAACTGGGGCGTTTATGGCGTTGCAAGTTATTCTTGATATATTTTTACAGCCATCAAGTACGTTTAAACCAAATTCGCTGGTAGATGTGCCAAAAGTTACGCTGGTTAATGATGAACAACCCGAAAAGCATTTATCACCAACGGTTTTTATGCCATTTCCGCAAATAACATATTGAAGCGATGAGCAACCCACAAATGTATAGCCGGGCAAAGCTGAAACACTATCCGGAAGCGTTATACCAGTAAGTGCCGTACAGCCACTAAAATATCCTGAATAGTTTGTTGATAAAGTTGTATTTTCGCCAAGCACAATCTGTTTAATATATTGATTGCCTCTAAAAGCATACCCCCAATCATAAGTAAGACTATTCGGTAATGTTATTGCTGTTAGCTGTGCACAGCCATTAAATATATTTTCCCCCAAACTAGTCAGTTTATTTGCCAACGTAAATGAAACGCTTGTTAAAGAAGAACATCCATCAAAAGCCCTGGTATATATACTAGTCACGCTTTCAGGAATTATGACACTTTCCAAAGAAACACAATTCATAAGTACATAAGGTGAAATAGTTTTTAATGCTGAGCCATTTTCAAAAGTTAAACTAGTTAGAGAACTACAAGAATTAAAGCAGTTATCATAAATTCCAGTTACTACTTTTGGTATTGTTACTTGTGTTAAAGAGCTACAGCTACGAAACATTGATGCAGGGAGTGTGCTCATATTTTTGCTAAGGGTAACGGATGTTAAGCCATAACATGAGGCAAAACAATATCCGCTTCTGCTATAACCGCTTGTTAAATATGTTGTTACACTGTCTGGTATAATAACACTTTGTAAATTCTTACAACCATAAAAACATTCATAGCCTAGCCCAGTAACACTGTTTGGTATTGTAACGCTGGATAAATTTGGACAAGATTCAAACGCTGAGTGCGGTATAGTGGTAGGTCCGTATGAAATGTTTGCGTCAGTTATCTGTGAATAGGCAAAAGAATATACACCCAATTTGGTTACCTTTGTAAAATCAAATGTTTTAGTTCCAGAGCGATAAAAAGCGGAATCACCAATTGCAACTTTTGATGACAATGTGATGTCAGTTAATGCATAAGTACGGTAAAAACAGCTATCACCAATCAATGAAACCGTTTCAGGAATCGTTACAGAACTAAGTTTCGTACAATATCCGAAACTGGACGAGCAAATGGCTTCACATCCATTTCCAATGTTTACGGATATGATAGAAGTATTACCACTAAACATGCTTTCTGGTAAAACAGTTGAATTTAAAGTATAATGTATAGTTGTTAGCCCCGTTGTTTGGAAAGTGTATGAAGATACTGGTGTAATTTCACCAATTCCATCTATTTCCATTTTCTCAATCAAAGATAAATCTAAGCCATTGTACAATAACGCAGTATTTGATGTACCAGTAACATTGTAAGTTGCTGTAATTACCGGTTCGTTTCCTTCTTCTGGATAAAAAGGTTCTTCCCGCCAGTTCTTACCTCTCAAATAATAATTGTCAGATACCCAACCAGAATAATGTTTAAAGCAACCGTTTGGGTAGTATAGAACGCCATTGTTTGGACAAGAACTACCGCCATTGGAATCGAACCAGTACTGGTCGTGTTGGGCATATGGACTAAGTATTTTAATACTTTGCAGTGAGCTATTGTATGCAAACATCCTATAAGGGAGACTTTTAATTGATGCCCCAACTACAATCTCCCTTAAACTGCCATACGACCTAAAAACACCTTCTGGCAAACTAAGAACACCATTTCCCAAAACAATCTTTTGTAACCTGTTCCTAATCCTTTTGTCTACTGTAAAATTGAACTTCGTGACAGAAGATACACCATCACCTATTACAATATTTACTGGCCCAGCACCGCTTAAGAAATCTTTTCCAAGTTTTACAACTGAGTTAGGCAGTATAAAATCATTCAACAGTTCACACCCATAGAAAGCCAGCTCACCAATTTCTGTTATTCCGTCAGCAATTGTTATGGCTGTTGCACTGTTACAGTTATAAAATGCACAATCACTTATTGTTTCAGTTCCGTCCTTAGTTTCAAAATTTGTTCCACTAACACTGACGGCCTTATAAGCAACTTTATTGTTCGGATAATATATATTTCCGTATGATGGACAATATCCACTGGCGATGTAAGGGGTCCCATCAAAAGCATCACTAGCAATGCTAATTATGCTATCAGGGACTGTTAAGGCGGTTAAAGAAGCACAGTTCTTAAAACACCCATTAGCAATCCTTTTGGTTGTTGGTTTAAAAGTAAAATTACTCTCCGATGTATTTACTGCCTTAAACGCAATTACATTATTTGGGTAATATATATTTCCGTATGATGGACAATATCCACTAATAATATACGGTGTTGTCTCTATTCCTGATTTTTCCAAACCTTGTATTTCATCAGAAAAGTTTACAGCTGTCAAAGATACACAACCAGAAAAACAATTAGCTGACAATATTGTAACCTCGGGAGGTATTATAACAGAAGTCGCATCTTTGGCGCAACTCAGCAAGGTATTTCCAATAATGCTTAACCCTTCCGGTGTAATAGTATCTATTATACGAGCCCCGCCATATTTGTTTGCCAAGTGATTCCATGATGAATTATTTACAAAGTTTCCGGAATACAAGGTAACTCCACAAAAACAACTTGCTGAAAAAGAAAGGTTGTTTCCTGTTGAATTAATTGTAATGGCTGTAATGGATGAACAATTGTTAAAACATTCGCTTCTAAGTTCCGTCACTTTTTCAGGTATTACAATTTCTTCAAGAGATATACAGTCTTCAAAAGACTTGGTATAAATACTTTTTAAGTTCCGAGGAAGAACTATATGTTTTAAAGAAGAACAACCATCAAATGACAATCCTCCTGTTCCAGTCCCAATTTCTTCATAATTGTCCGGTATTGTTACGCTCGTTAGAGCGGTACAATTAGCAAGTACGAATTCAGGAACCGTTTTCATACCGCTTGTAAATGTTATTGAAAGTAAATTAGAGCAATTATAAAAGCACCCTACGCCTACCTGTGTAACACTATCTGGAATAGTAAAACTAGATAATCCGCAATAAGCAAAAGCATATCTTCCAAATCCAGTAACAGTGCTTGGAATTTGACAGACAACCAGGTTATGACAATCTGTAAATGCGGATGCAGGTATAAATGACACACCGCTCGAAATTGTAACTGATGTAAGCGAATCTGCACCATAAAATGCTGCATCGGCAATACTCTTAACTGTATCAGGCATTATGAAATCAGCTACTGAAGACCACCTAAGAAAATGCTCTGGTATCTCTTTAAGGCCAGAACCAACGGTAACGGTTGTCATCTGCCGATTACCATAAAAAGGCTGCCTTCCAATAGTTTCTACACTGTCAGGTATTGTAATACCAGTTAAACTACTACAATGTTCGAATGCAGAAGAACCAATCTTCAATACCCCATCAGGTATGGTAATTGCTGTTGCATTCTCACAATAAACCATGCAAGAGTTAGAAATACTTTTTGTTCCGACCCTAAATTCATAGGATTCTCTAGTTCTATCTTTTGCATACCAAGCTATAGTATTGTTCGGATAATATATTCCGTTTTCTGAATAGCAATATCCACTATCTTTATAAGGCGTTTTATCAAATGCATAATATCCAATGCTTTCAACACTATCTGCCATTGTAACAGACGATAGTGAGGATGCGGACGCGAAACAATAATTTGGAATTCCAGTAAGGCCACTACCAATAATGACGCTTGTTAAACCAGAACAATACGTAAATGCCGAATTACCTAGGCGACTAACAGAGTCAGGTATAACTAAGCTTGCTGGAAGATTACTTACGAAGAAAGCACATCCTCCGATAGTTTCCAAATTATTCGGGAATGTTATGCTTGTTAAAGATTCACATTTTGTAAATGCGGAGCCCCCAATGGTGTTTAAACTGTTTGGCAAGGTGATTGAAGCAAGATTAGTACAAGCACTGAAACATTCATTACCAATTTTTGAAACCCCTTCTGGAATCATTACACTTAAAATATTTCCACAGCCCGCAAACATTTTATCCGCTAAATTAGTACACCCGTCAATAAGCGTGTAGTTAATTGTTTGCTGCCCAATGGCCGGAAAAGTATAGGCACTCCCGATGTTTATTTCAGCACCACCATCTAGTTCAGCTTTTTTGAAAAATCCTATTGCTGAGAATGATGAAGACAAAATTTGTGTTGGTTGTGTTGTACTTGTAACATTATATGTTACAGATATTACTGATGCACCAACAGAAGGATTAAATGCTATTGCATTCCATCCATAATATCCTAATTTATAGGAGCTATTTGAGGTCCAAGCGGTGTAAACCGAATTAGCCGGATAATATATTGTCCCGCCACTTTTAATTCCCTGGAAGATATAACAATAACTACTACTCCAGCCACTCGGTACCGTTTTTGGATTTGCGTATATTACTGAAAGTTCTGTACAGCTATCAAATGCATGCTGGCCAACATATGATACGCTTTCAGGTATTGTTATTTCCGTAATTTTTGTTTGTTCAAAACAACTGTCCCCAATATATGTTAAACTATTTGGGAGTGTAATACCTGTAAGTTTAGTTCTATAAAAAATGCTCCTACCCAATTTAGTTATGCCGTCCGGGATGTTTATTCTTTCTAAAGCAGAACAAGAATTAAATGCATGCCCGCCAAAGTTTTTAAAATTAGTTGGGATATTTGCTTCAACAATTTTAGAACAACCAGCAAAAGCGTAAGAAGGCTCACTAGCCCCACTGGTACTAAATTCAACAATATTACTAAGACTAAATTCCGTTATTGAAGAACAGCCACTAAACATTGCATAAGGTAATTGTGGCTTTTTAAGATAATATGTTATATAAAATTCATCGGAGCTTGAAGTATCTATCTGGTCACCAACTGTTCCACTTAAAACGGTTGTTCTAATAATTTGTGTCCCATTATTTCCGGAAACTTTAATAAAACCATCAATTGAGTCTATAATGGCTTTATATGGCACATCGCTATCGTATTGATTTTTTTTAACAGCAAAAATTGTTGAGGCACTAGTTAAACCAGAGTATTTAATTATGCATGATGATATTTGTGAAAAGTCTATATCATCAAAATTACCTTCATAATTAATCTTTACAGAAGAAGGAAAACTATCAAATGCACCTGGTTCAATCGTTTTTACATTTTTCGGAATGGTTATCTCATTGATACCAGTACAACCCTCAAATAAGTCTGCGGGTATATATGTAACGCCAGTAAAGTACTTGAATTCATCAAATGTCGTCAATGCAGTATTATTAGAGAAACATCCGATTAAATCTACCCAAAGTAATTTTGAAAGTTCACTTTTTGTTACCCCACTATTACTTGTATAGTTCCAACCATTTCCGGTCGCAATGTTATAAAGTGCTAAATTGCTTCCACTAGTTAAAACGATTCTATCATAGTAATATTCTTCATTTCGGATATCACCAACCTTGGATACATTCATTATTGCGTGCTTATGGTTCTCTATTGATTCATAGTAGTCACCAAGTCTAAAGTATGTTTCTATTTGTTTCATGCCTATTTATTCTTTTAATTTATACTTCTTGTCCAGTAAAGCCCCAATATCCTAAGCATCCTTTATAGGAAGAGCCACTTCGTAACCACGATGAATAATCACTCCCTTGTGGATAATATAATTTACCATTTGTCTTTGTATTAAGATAAAATGTACTATTACTGGTTATTGACGGAGCGGTCACTGCTCGTGATTCAACTCTTACAAGTTTATTATTATAAGAAAATGCTGACGAACCTATTGATGTAAGTCCAGTCCCAAAAGTGACACTGGTTAGACTATTATTATATGAAAAACAATAATTGCCAATTCCTGTTATACTGTCCGGAATAGAAATAGATGTTAATCCAGAACAGGTACTAAAAACACTGGACGGTAACACAGTCAAAGAATTTGACAGGACTACGTTTTTCAATTGAAGAGACCAGTAAAACGCAGCTGAGCCAATACTTGTAACACTATCTGGTATTGTAATACTTTGCAATCCTGTGCCACTTGTTGTGTAACAATATGAAAAACAGTACGAGCCCAATGTTTTAACTGAATTCGGTATACTAACACTGGTCAAAGAACCACACCGATAAAATGAATAATCCCCAATACCAGTAACTGTGTTTGGTATTCGGACTGAACTTAGATATGTGCAACCAGCGAATGCACTATTTGGAATTTCAATCATACCAAATTCATCAGATATAGAAACAGATGTCAAGGCAGTAACGCCAGTGAATGCCTGGCCTATTGTTTTTCCTGAAAAAAAGAATTTAAGTGTATGGTTTCCGGTTGAATCAAAATTAAAGTTTACTGGTATCTCATCTAACGTTTCTCCATCAATTTCAATATATCTAACCCCAGAACTACTATTTAATATCTTTGTTGCGGCTGATGTTGATGCTATCTGATATTCGCATTTAATTTTCAAATCTTCGTCCCTAGGAACATAATTAAAGGTTATGGATGTAACCAATGTACTAGGTACCGTTATTTTGGAATATGTTTTTTCAGGAACAAGATTTTCAAGGCCACCAACATCCGCGTTAACATAAATTTCTGGAGTTGTATCAGCAAAATATCTAACAGTTGCTGATGTTGCTTGGGTACCAGAAATGGCCCAGCCATGGGCAGAATGGTAGAGCATGATATCCTTATACAGGATTTCTTTATCCTTTGGGTTGAAATAGGTTTTCCTCTGGTCTTTTGTTCGTGAAACACCCGGTATAACGGTTTCAACATCATTTCCATCAACATTATTGACGGTACGTTCATCGGTCTTGAACGCAGCGTCAGTGTTGTATAAACGTAAATTTCTCATAAAAGTGCACTTTATTTACCATAAATAGTCTAAGTTTGGCATAGTTTTTGTATATTAGTAAGGAAAAAAGGAGAAAAGATTATGAAGACCTACATTTACCTCATTCTTACTAAGGGCTCTGACGGGAAATTCACCACCAGTGCCTACCAGACCGTTGAAGGAGCAGAGAAAGCCCTTGAAATGTACATTGAAGCCCAGAAGGAAATTGAAGCCCTTGACGGGAACATCCACATTGACCGCCACAAGTACGAGCGGTTGAGACTTCCTGAGTTCGTTATGAGGGATGATGATATTCTCACCCATGTAACCATCTATACGAAACCTGTCATTGACGGAAAGGCCAGGGACTGCGTTACGGAGAGATACATCATCAGGGTTCCTATAGTTTAAATAACATTTGATATTTCGGTTATTTTTCAGTATATTACTGTAGAATAACCGATTTATCATATATGAGAATAGAACCGATGAAAGGACTGGAAGATGTCCTGCTTATACGCCCCGACCTGCATGTAGATGACCGGGGTTATTTCTACGAAGTATTCAACGAAAAGGAGTTCAACGAGAAGACAGGTGGCAAGTACGATTTTCACGCCTTACAGGAAAATGAAAGTAAGTCGTCAAAGTTTGTATTCAGAGGACTTCATTTCCAAAAGCCACCTTATGAGCAAGCGAAATTGGTAAGGGTCCTAAGTGGTGCTGTGATTGACTTTGCCGTTGACATAAGGAAAGACTCGCCTACGTTTGGAAGATATACATGTACCATCTTGACGAACACAAGCAAGAACCAGTTTTTTGTACCAAGAGGTTTCGCACACGGCTTCCTTGTCTTAACTGATGAGGCTGTGTTTGAATACAAGTGCGACAACTATTACAATAAGGAAAGTGAAGGTGGTTTAAGGTGGGACGACACCGATATAACCGATGCAGAAGATGAGCTTTTGACGCTTAAGCAATGCTTGAAAAGCTACTTAACAGATTTGGATTTAAATCTTATGATACTCTCCGAAAAAGACAAAAATAGAATAACCACACTGAAAGACCTATAATGAAACGTGGAGTAAAACGCCTATATCGTAAGTTTGAAAGTATCTGGGAATATGACGAACCAGACATACATGGAAATCACAGAAGAAGGCTGTATAAAGTTGGAAGAAGGCGTTTACGGAAAATCTTAGCCAGAGAAACGAATAAAGAGATAAAAAACGAAACCGAATGAACATACTTGTAACGGGAGCTAACGGACAGCTTGGAAAGTGTATCCGTGACCAGGTTAAACTCCTTAAAGAAACTGACAACACATACATTTTCAGCGATGTTGTTGGAAGTGACGATGCTGATACCGAATATCTTGACATCGTTGACGAGGAAATGGTCAAGAAATTCATCAAGAACAGCAATATCAACATAATCATCAACTGTGCTGCATATACCAACGTTGACAAAGCTGAGAATGACTATGAAACAGCCGAGGCCATCAATGCTATAGCCCCCAGGAACCTTGCAGAAGCCGCACTATCTGTCGGGGCGAAACTCATCCACATATCAACTGACTATGTTTTCAACGGTCAGGGATTTATGCCTTATACGGAGGACAGGATGACACTTCCGACTTCAGTTTACGGCCAGACAAAGAGAATGGGTGAGGAGTTTATACAAGAAAGCGGGTGTAAGTATTTGATTTTCAGAACTGCATGGCTCTATTCCGAATATGGAAACAACTTTCTCAAGACAATGATGAAACTGTTTGAGACCAAGGATGAAATCAATGTTGTCAACGACCAGATTGGAACCCCTACATATGCCGGAAGCCTCGCTCAGTTAATTGTTGCAATCTGTGAAAGGATGACACCGCTTGAAGGAAAGGATACGATTCCGCTGCTTGAAAACGGCATCTACCACTTCACTGACGAAGGTGTCGCTTCTTGGTATGATTTTGCATATGAAATACGCGAATGCTGGCAACATAAAGTTCTTGGTTTGTGCGGGATAAACGGTGTAACTACAAAGGAATACGCCTCCAAGACCAAGAGGCCATATTATTCGGTTCTGGACAAGACAAAGGTAAAGAGAGATTTCAAGGGGCTCTTCTTCCCGACAAACTGGAAAACTTATGTTAACCTTGTTGTGGAAAAGCTCTTAAATAATAGACAATAAGGAAACATAATGCCACGAAAAATTGATTTCCCGCCACTTCCAGGAACCGAAGACGAACGATGGAACAAGTTAGCTAAAGAGTTCGGCATAAAAAGGGAAGAAATAAAGAGACTTGTTGGTTCTACTTGCCCTAGTTGGATGTTTGACAAAGGCTTCATAAACGAGTGGGATGTAAGGAAAATACTCATTAATAAAGGATACAAGCAAATAATTCAGCCAGAAGAAGATGACCCGGAAAAGACACATAATGAGTGGCTTGATAAGCATCCTTTTACAAAGAAATGGCTGGATACATGTCATGGAGGTATCTGTAAACCAAGTCCAGTATACGAAAAGCCAAAATATGCAGAAACAATAAGCGCAGCGAAAAAAATAGATATAGACAAAATGGAAAGAGAAATAAAAATTGAAACCGGTACAAAACCAACAATAAGGCCAGACAAACTCACAAGAAAAGAAATGGACATCAACACCAATAATGGCCGCGCAGGTTACTATTCCGATGGGGAGGACCGTTTTGAAGACCACATGATTGACATTGAAGAGCGGAAAAAAGACCTCCGTGACCAGATTATAGCCAATAACAACGAAACTATTCCTGGCGTTGATAGAACGAAGCCACTTACAGAGTTTAGCAATATTGACCCAGATTATGGCTGTGATGAAAAACAAAGCCTGTCGCCTGGTGAGCGCATCCTGAAAGAATATGCAAAGGACAAGAAACGCGAGGAGATAAAACGAGATATGTCAAAATACATCATGAACGACCAGGAAGAGGAAAAAATCAAGAATATGCTGCATCTGAAAGAAACCAAGAAAGATAACGATGCGGTTGTTCCGGGTGATTTTGATGGAATATGCCGCGACCTTATGGCGCTCCACGCAAGGAAGAATAAGGACTATGGAAACGCTGCTGATGCTTCATACAGAGAATTCGGACTCGTGAGCTATGTAATCCGGCTCAATGACAAGATGAACCGACTGAAATCCCTTACAAAGCCAGGAGTTGAACAGGAAGTCAAGGGCGAGAGTATTGAAGACACACTTATGGACCTCGCCGCTTACGCGATTATGGCAATTGAATCATTAAGGAGCTAAACAATAAAGACCCCCAGAAATGAGGGTCTTTTTTATAATGTCTTGTGCATTATGCTCTTGAACGTAAAACAAACTCGTGTTTTTAAAACATTGTTCAAAGCATATGTAAAATCATCTGTTACCGTACGTTCAACCTCAACATCACAGAATTCAATCTCGGCCTTCTTTTCTCCGAAAGGTGACAGAAGAAATACGTGAACCCTATCAAAATGCTTATTTTTTTCAAAGTATTCAGGAACAAAGAATTGCTCTGAATTCCTGAACGTCACAACAAGCTTATCGTCATACGAAACACCTTCAATGAAATAATCCTTTATGTCGTTTGTGTCGAAATCAACCATAAATCGGTTGCAAAAATAAGGATTAAATGTTTTGAAAAGCTTATCAACAATCTCGTTGTAAACCAATAAAACGCTCTTGCCTTTTGTTACATTTTCACCTGCTGACCGCAATGATTCCTTGATTTCCATAAGTTGTTTCTCGGCATCTTTTTTCATCTGTAATACAAATGATATTGATTCCGGGTCTGCACCTCTTTCTATCATTTCTTTGATTGTATTTTCATACATTTTGACTGAGGATTCAAGTGTTCCCTTATACCTCTCTAATCTTGTTTTTGCCTCATTTAAATCCATAGTATGTCCTATTTTTTCTTTATTGTTTTCTTATGATTGTCCATTACCTTTGAAAGCATCTTTACCTCGTCATAAAGTGAGTATTCCTTCTTTCCCTTTCTCATTTCAGTCATTGTCTCATACATTTCATCATATAGAGTGCCGGGATTGAACTTCCCCTTGAACGAGTCATCCTTGCTCATGATGCTGGCAATTGCATAGACATCAGCACAGAACTGTTCGTTGAATGGTGGGCCCTGTTTTCTCATCTTTTGTTCCCACTTTTCAACAGCTTCAAACCGCTCAATAACCAGGTCCGTGAATTCTTCCGGGTAATTCCTGTCCAGGTGTCCCTTCTCAATCCACTTATCCTTCAATGTCTTCTCTTTTACTTCTTGTTTTTTCATACTTCAAATAAATAATAGCCCGAAAAATTTGACTAGTAAAGATTTTTTAGTACTTTAGTAGAAAAGGGGAAATTATGGCAGCAAAAAAGATTACGCTTACGGACGAACACATCAGATTGATACAGAACATCAATTTTCACGCTTTTGAATTCGGTGAGGAACTACCAATCCAACCGATTATGGATGCTATGGAAGAAATTGAAGCCATGCCGCCACAAAGACAGAAGAAGTATTCCAGGCTCCACAGCAAGTTGTTTGATATCAAGAACAGAATCAACGAGTACAATGATGATGCCTCGCAATACGGATGGGGAGTTAATCAGTGGAACATGTTTGGAGGTACCTATGTAATGGAAGACGTGGCACTCATCACAGGACACTACGGAGAGGCAATTGACGACGGTGCTTCCGGTAAGGTATATCCGAAGGACCTGGAAGACCATATGTGGGAGCTGTACCTCTACATTACGAACAACATGGAATGGATTATGAAGCTTGTCTTATGGTCAGTCGCAAACGGTGGACTGCAGGCCGGAACCTATAAGACAACCGATAAGGGAATAAGCTGGGTTAAGGAATGAAATATAAAGTAACAACGAAATACGGGATATGTCAGTTTCTTAGTTGCTGTCGTGCCCCTGAAATAGACTGCATTGACTGCGGAGAATCCATAGTCGTTGAATCCACAAACTTTTACACACAGGAAGAATATCTTAATTTGCTTAAACGGGGAAATGTCTATATAACAAAGGTTGATGTAGAATGATTGTAGAAGATAAAATACGCGTCATCGGTCGTGGTTGGGTAATCATAACGGAAACCGACGAGCCACCGACAATCTCTGATGAAATAGAGGTTAACGGAAAGATATTCGGAATTGTTGGAATTGAGAAGTGGCCATACAGCAAAAGACTTGGCCTGATACTGAGACCAAATGACGAAGTGAATGAAGCAATTTCAATAGGTGACAATATGGAGATAATAAAACGGACTCACAATTAAGTGGGTCCGTTCTCCTTTTAATATTCTCCAGAATCAATTGAGTTATCGTCGTCCGGCTCTATTTCATTGGATTGTTTTTCCATCAGAGCCATAACTTCTGCAATTCTCCGGTTTACATATTCAATTACCTTATGCTCCGGAATGAACTTGATAATTTCATCGTTATCGTTACGGATTGCGATGGTTTCAATGTCGTGACCGTAGTTGATTGCTATTTCGCCGTATTCAAGTTGTTCTGAAGTAGGAAGCTTCGGGGAAAGTTCATCCTCTCCCCGTTGCTTGCTCTTGATATGTATGAGTTTCCAATTTTTTGACATAATTTAATTAAGATATTGCCGGGCCTGTAAGGTCTTCACGAGTATAGAACTTTAAGTTATTCTTTTCAAAAAAACCATAAGCCCCTTGAGTTTCATTATATACCGGAACAAAATCATATACAACAGTTGTTGGCTCTGCATCGTTTTCACCATAACCATATATCTTTAGCCCATAAAATCTTGTTCCTGGAAAAATGTTTTGTTTAAAAAGTTGAATTGCCGTATCAGCGAAGCCACCACTATCGGTATAGTTATAATAAAGTCTTGATGTATTGTCAATGTTATAACTATCAAAAGAGCTATACGGATAGTTATTTTGTGGTGATGTTAAATTTCCAGTTATTTTATAATATGACCCATGTCCCTGTGACTTGTAATTATATACTACACATAAAATATTTGCACCACTTGTATTTGGGGCTGAAGAAAAAGTATCATGCTCAACTATTCTTACATTGTTAGGGCCAAGCCTATATGATGTTTCCCTGAAATTACCCCCATTGTTATAAAACATGCTTATAAATTTATCGCACGAAATCATTCTGGTTGTTCCCGTAATCAATGATGGCATATAAAAACTAAAAACAGCCTTGAAACGTGCAAATGCATCCGGGTCTGATAAATTCAAATCAGTGGTTATTGCAGAAGAACTGTCGTCTATTGCTGGAGCGGTTGCTTCAACATATTCAACATTGATAACTTTATCTATTTCAACACCACTCCAGCCATAGTATCCGAGACGGTATTTTTGTGATTCAGATGACAACCACGCAGAATAGTCACTTCCATTAGGATAGTAAAGTGTTCCATTGCTATGAACATTAAAAAAAGTTCCATAATACGAGCTGTAAATGGTTGGCGCTACTGTGGCAAGAGAAACTATTTTTACAAGGTTTCTACAACCAGCAAAAACACCGTAATCATAACCACCACTACGTATAACACCAGCTATTGAAGTAACCCCAGATGGAATTGTGATTTCTGTCAAAGATGAACAGTTTCTAAAAGCTGCAGCTCCGATTGTTGTAAGGCCATCTGGTAATTTAATTTTTGATAACGCAGAGCAATCTGTGAAGCAGCAATATCCAACGGAAGTTAATGTGAAAGGCAATGTTATGCTGACTAACGAACTACATCCGTCACACATACCAGAATGTGGTTCTGTCGCGCCAATCCAACTAACCCATCGCCCAGGTAAAGAAGTAACACCTTCCGGTATGACAAGCGATTTAAGCGAACTACAATTCTTAAAACTACCAGCGCCAATATTGGTTACTGTTTTAGGTATATCTATCTCACTAAGGTTTGAACATCCCATAAAAGTAGCCTCAGGTAAACTTGTTGGCATATCTTTTAGATAATATACTACCGTGTGTTCACCAGCCCTGCTAAAAGTAAAGGCACTTTGCATTGATGACGCTCCAAACGAGACACCATCAATAACGATTTTTAAAAGACTGTTACCGAAACTTTCCGAAAAATAAAGTCTTACGGTTTCTCCTGCGGCAGTTGTCGTATACTTTGTGGGGATAGAAACTTCACTTTCTTTATAATACTCAAAAACATAAGTCATATTCCCGCTTACGGTTAAAGCAGTAGACTCATTTTTTGGAACATATCCTGAAACTTGTTTCGGGAAAAGCGTAACCTCAGCACTATATCCGCTATAACAATTAACAGTATATACACTCTGTTGTGTTACTGATGTATATGATGAACCAGAAACATACCTATAATAAACAGTAACAGTATAACTTGTAACCGCCGAAGCTTCTCCGTTCAATCTATAATAAACATTCTCTTCATCATCCGTCCACGCAACTCCATCAACGACAGATACAACCTTGGTACCATCGCCACCAACAGCCATCTGGTCAGAAATGAATTTACTGTCCAACTTGTAATACAAAAGATACTTCATCTTATACAATATTTTTCTATAAATAGTCGGTCATTTTACTTAATTCAGTTTGGTTGAACGATACTTTTTTTGTATATTAATAGTGCAGATAATCGTTTAATTTAATAGATAGCATTATGAAGAATCTTACACTTTCTGAGGAAAACTTTAACAAACAGTGGGTTACGTTCTGGGGAAATATGCAGGCCGTAAACCTTGCAGAACACTGGAACGAAGAAGAACTTAAAGCACAGTTGAAAGTTGCTGCCGGAGCCCTTTCAGTTGAAACCGGCCTTGCATACCCCGGGGCCCTTATTTCACACATCAACCTGTTCTCGTCAATCGCGGAACGCATCGCCAAAATGGTATGCGGCACTTTCCCTAATGTGACTAAGGAACAGCTCCTGAAGGTCTGTCTCATTCAGCACCTCTCCAAGATTGAGATGTATGAGAAGAATGACAACCAGTGGGAAATTGACAAGAGGGGTATGCTCTACAAATTCGCGGAGACCGAAGGATGCCTGAAATTCGGCGAGAGAAGCGCCCTTAACGCAATGAATCTCGGCGTGAAGCTCTCCCCGGTTGAGTTTGAGGCAATCTGTTCTCTGGATAAGGACGGTGAAGAGGCCAAGAGCCGCAAGTATGTCGTGGATATTCTTACTACAATCGTACGCCAGGCGAATGAACTCGCATATGCCATTGAGCGTGAGAGGTTTAATAAGCTGAACGAAGAGTAAGGATGGCGGAAAGCAAACTGACTAAAGTAGGATATGAGCTTGAAGATGCTAACATCATTCAAGCAGCCATATCATATATTGAGCATAGGTCCGAATGCGACTTTAAGATTGTTTTATGCGGGAGAAAGGTGCACCCGATAATTGTCGCGCCTATGGGAGCCGTAACAGACGAATATAATTACAAGACATGGTTGGATAACGGCTTTATCTGTGTTGTTCCAAGAACGGTTGACTACGATAAGAGAATCAAAATTAGCGAAGAAACGTTTGCATCTTTCTCGTTGTCGGAGGCGAAAACATTACATAAGGATATTGCTGATGGTAAAACGCATTACATCTGCATTGATATTGCACATGGAACTATGTCGGCTTTATATGTTGTTTGTCACAAGTTAAAAGAAAAATTCGGTGACAAAATTGTAATAATGACCGGAAATGTTGCGGTTCCTGGAGCATATGAATACTATGCTAACAATCAGATTGACTTTATGCGGGCCTGTATTGGAACTGGAAGCCGGTGTATAACCACAAGTAATGTTGGAATTCACTATCCTACCGCGACGCTCATTGATGAACTGCGTATGGAAAAGGAAGATTATGAAGCCTGGAACGGAGAAAACAAAACTGAAATCATCGTTGATGGTGGAATTCATAACTTTGATGACATTCAAAAGTGTTTGTGCCTCGGTGCCTATGCCGTAATGAGTGGAAGCATATTTGCGAAGGCCAAAGAAGCCTGCGAGCCGATTGTTTTCTTACACCCGGACAATTTGAACATGGCTGATGCTATTCCGGCTGAAGAGTATTTTGAAAAACTGAAAGAACTGAAAGAGAAGAGCGACCTCATGGAAAACGAGGACAACGAGTATTGGGATTCATACCGTAAGCTTAGCAAGAGAAAGCCGTACCGCCTGTATTACGGTATGAGCACCAAGAAAGCTCAGAAACTTACCGGAGGGAGCGGGAAAGTAACATCTGAGGGTTTTTCAAAGCCAATTCCAGTTGAATATCCTATTGCAAAATGGGCTGAAGATATGGCTGACTATCTGAAAAGCTGTATGTCCTATACTGGATGCCGTACGATTCAGGAACTCCGTGAAAATACAAAACTCATAATCAATGGTTCCGGTAAGAATTCATACTGGAAGTAACAAAAAAGGTCGCATATGCGACCTTTAATTGTATATGTACTGCGCTTATCTGCTTCCGCCACCAGTTCCACCACCACTAAAACCAGCGCCGCCAGTAGGAGAAGTAGTACCACCATACCCCTCAGCAGCAGGGGTAGTAGCAACCGGTGCCTCTGATGAATTACCAGTATTCAGACCACCTGTAGCCATTCCGACAACAGCAGCCAAACCGGATTTTACAGCTTGTCCGAGAACACCATTAGCTTCAATACCAAGGGCTTTACAAATTAGATTTATAATTGCACTAGCGCCAAAAGTACGAACGGCAAGCCCAATCAAATCCTCTAGCTTCATGTTTTGTTTCAAGTAGTTACTAATAAACTGCATAACGCGACCACTCTTCATAAGTTTTCCCATTATCCAATTCATGATGTCTCCACCAAATCCTTCATCCATATTTTCGTTTATCAGAGCCTTTACTACTTCCTGCTCAACATATTCGCGCATTTGCTCTTCATTCAATACTTTCTGTGACATTTCAAAACTAGTTTTCATATAAATATCTGGAAAATACTAAAATTTGACTTTTAAGCGGTTGTGCCTTACATTTCTATAAAAGGAATAGATATGGCAACAAAAATTAAAGGCTTGAATTTTGAACAACTTGTGGCTGCTGAGAAAGCCGCAAATGCTGTACGAAAAAATTATGAGGATAAAGTAGCCATGAGCCGTGGAATTGACTACGATAACCAAAGCGAGAAACAACAGAGAGAATACGCTGAACTTTCTCAGAGATTATCACTCGTTAATGCGGTTAGGTTAAAGATATTAAACGAAATGGAGAAGAAACTTTTGAATCTTGATTACGATGATTAAATTTTTTAACAAACTTAAACTCAATTTGACACTTTTCTTCCACGGATTGTTCCAGGGATTGAGAAGTGCAGACGCTACTATGTTATCACAGGTCAGCGGAGAGGAAGGAGATGACCAAGAAATTTCCCATAAACTTGAAATCAACAGTGTATACAATGACCTTTTAAGAGAACACAAGACGCAAGAGGTCCTGGAAACCATTGATATGTCTTATAGGGTTGCTCGTGAGGCTGATAAATACGAAGTGACACTCATCGGAGACCTTAGTGATGATGCTGTTGGTTCTGAAAAGGAACTTTCCGCCATTGCTGTCAAAAAAGTGGCCATGAAATATGACAAACACCCGGAAGTTTTCAATGAAAGGGGTTATCACGTCGTCTTAATCCAGGATAACAAGAAAATCCAGAAGACGACAAACTTTGCTATGACACCAGAAGACCTAAAAGAAGCGATAAACACGAACGGTGGCGACTATGTTTCACTCATTGACCTGAAATATAATGGGTTCACACCAAGATTCGCTCTGCAAAATTTCGTAACGAAAGTTGTCGTAAGGGAAACCAAGGCTGGAAAGGTAAAACTTGACCTGTATTTGCCTACCGAAGCCGGACAATTCACAAAAACCGACGCTATTCTCATCGCTGAACTGCACAGAATCAAGGATAACAACCTGAAAAAGACCGATTTTCTTGACATCCAGGCAATTAGCTTTACAACAGATAAGGCCTTTGGAGCTGAAGACTATATCTGGTACAATTATGCCTTCTTAAAGTTCAAAAAGATATCAATTTTTGACGGTAGCTTCGTTCTTACCTTTGAAGTTGGGGCTACACAGAACGTTGACATCGTTGAAGCCCATAAAACTGACAGCTTGACGAAGAAATACGAAGAAATGGCACCAAGGAAGGATGGAATATCCATTGAAGATGTCGGTGCTCTTGAAAGAAGGGAGAAAAAACTGGCCCAAAAGAAGTTCAAGAGCGAATAATGCTTGACAATGCTCTATTATTCAACTATATTCTTAAAGAAACTTAATTAAAACATGAAAATTGCAATAGACCTTAACGATGTAGTAAGGGATTTCACATACAATTTTCTGATGTATTATGTGAAGGGATATAATCATCAGTATAATCCGGAAGAATTCAACGAAACAACCAATGATATGGAGCTTGCGCTGCCTTTCAAGACAACGAGAGCCTATGAAAAGTTCGTTTATGAGGATTACCCGTTTGAATTGTTTGGAAAATGCCCGACCTGCACCAAGAAATTGACGGAACAGCTTAATGAGTGGACCGAACAAACCCTGAAAGACGTTGATACGGACGAACCGATAGAAGTGATGTTTGTTTCAACGATGGAATATGGCGCATCAATCGGAAATACGTACTTTTTCCTTTCAAAATTAGGCACGAAAATCCGTGAAGTCTATCTTCCGAGTGATTCCAGTACGATTTGGGACAAGTGTGACGTTCTCATTACGGCAAATCCAACACTATTATCAACAAAACCGGATGGAAAGACAACAGTCAAGATAGTAAAGGAGTACAACAAAGATTGTGAGGCCGATTATCACTATGAAACGCTCAGTCTTTTCCTTACCGATGAAGAAATAATTGAAAAATTGCTTGAAAAATGCTAAGTGAAAAGTATTCATTGACCTTCAACGGGAAATATTACAAGTTGAACATTGAAAGGATAAACAATTTCTGTCTTGTATCAAGCGGAAAGACCGGAAGCGAAGGGGAAATTACCGAAGCCTACGAAACTGATGAAAACGGTGAGTTCCGCCTGTCCTCAAAGATAAACAGGGAGATTACAACCACCGGGAATACCCAGGAAGACATGATTGTTTATGATTTCATCAAGGGTCTGGTATCAAAATTGCTTGAAAGTAATGTAAATACGAATGATACGGAGAACCAGGTTGATTTTGGGTTTGCATTGGCCTTCAATACCCTGATAGCAGAAGGAATGATAGAAGAAATAACTGAAAAACAATAATATAGAATGGCAGAATTGAATAAAGAAGAAATGTTGAGAGTAGTTGAGGACAATATCCAGAAAATGGAGAACAAGTCCTTCAACGTATTCTTTTTCGTGATTGATACAAAGGGCAATCCGTCCGGTTCCCTTGAGTATATTTACCGTACGGCTCTGACTTTGAAGGAGCTCGGTTATAATGTTTCAATGCTACACCAGGAAGAGGAGTTCATTGGTGTTCGTGATTGGCTCGGAGATGCAGCAGCAGACCTCCCGCATCACAATATTGAGAAGGAGAATGTTGAAATTTCAGCCAGCGACTTCCTTTTCATCCCTGAAATCCTGTCTTCCGTGATGTCTCAGACTAAGACACTCCCTTGTAAGAGAGTCATCATCCTGCAAAACCATAGTTTCATGGCCGACTTTATGCCTGTCGGAGCCACACCGTTTGATATGAACATCAATGAGATGGTTGTAACGACTAAGGCTCTCAAAGACATTGCTGATGAGTATTTCCCTGGTATCAAGACGCATGTCGTACGTCCTATGATTGCTCCTGTTTTCCGTAACAATGATACCCCCAAGAAGCTTATCATCAATGTTGCATCCAGAAGCCAGGATGACATCAGCAGAATTGTAAAACCTTTCTACTGGAAGTATCCTGTTTACAAGTGGGTTTCATTCCGTGACCTTCGTGGAGTTACCCAGGAAGTGTTTGCTGACGCTCTTCGTGAGGGTGCAATAACCGTATGGATGGATGATATCAGTGACTTTGGTTACTCAGCTCTTGAAGCGGCGAAGTCCGGTTCAATCGTTCTCGCAAAGGTTCCCGCAACGCCCACCGACTGGACATTTGTCTATGAGGAAAGCGAGGATGGTAAGGAAGCCTCCAATGGCCTTAACCCAGCGTTTATTTGGTTTGACGACATCCGCAGAGTTCCGGATATGGTTGCCAGCGTTGTAAGAACCTGGACGCTTGATAGAATTCCTCAGGAGCTTTACGATAACCTTGCTGATGCGGCGAAGGATTACACCTACGATGCTCACAAGGCAGATGTTGAGAAGGAATACGGTAAGGAGTTGTTTGACAAGCGACTTTCAGACTTTAAGGAAGTTCTCGCACAGATTAAGAATAATAAATTGACACCTAACGACTTGAAGTAATATGAATAAGATAACAACAATTGTACCGGTCCATAAGTTTGACGATGAAGTAAAGACGCTTCTTGAAACCGCAGTAAAGAGCTTTGTTGAGACGAGCAAGAATAATCCATCTGACTTAATGTTTGTCGGACCGAAGGAAGTGCTTGAACAAGTAAAGGCCATGAATCTTGGCGAGGCTACATATGTTGAGAACGAAAATACTTGGTTCTCCGCACAGATTAATGCCGCTGCAAAAAAGGTGAAGACCGACTATTTCGCAATCCTTGAATACGATGACGAGTTCACACCAATATGGTTTGATAACGTTGTCAAGTACATTAACACTGGGGACGACATCTCCGTTTTCCTCCCGTTAACCGAAGTTTTTGATGCAGAACACAAGGAAATGGGCCCTGTCGGGTATGTGAACGAGGCTGTATGGGCAAGTTCGTTCTCCGAGAAGCTTGGTTACTTTGATAACGAGTGTCTCCAGGACTATCTTATCTTCAACACGACTGGCGGAGTCTTTAAGACAAAGGATTTCATTGAGATTGGTGGTCTGAAAGAGAGCATGAAGCTTTCATTCTGGTATGAGTTCCTTCTCCGTGCCATCAACAAGGAAAAGAATGTGTTCGTAATCCCTAAGGTCGGCTATTTCCACCTCGTTAACAGGAATGGTTCTCTTGCGGATGACTATGCAAAGAACATGAGCGACCGTGAAAGCGAATTCTGGGTAGAGCTTGCAAGAAAGGAATACCTCTATAAGACCGATAGAAAGAAGACCTACGAAGAATAATGACACGATGGGGGTCAGGCAAAGCCAGGCCCCCTTACATCTTAATATGTAAAGGAAAGTGCATTGTTATTTTGCAGGTTAAAGAGAGAAGAAGATGAAAAAGTGTCGCAAAAATTGACAGTTTTTACGACAAAATGGCAAAAAGAGGAAGAAAACCAAAGGAAAGAAAGGGGTATTTCTATGAGAAGGAAGAACAAGCAATCGTTGACTACATAGCTACTCAAAACCCCGAAGAAAAAAACAAGATATTCAATACTATTTTAATGCCCGCCTTAACGAAGATGATAGAATCAATCATAAGGCGGTATAAGTTGTTTGTACCGGAAGAAGAATTCCAGCAGACATTCAACGACACGATATCCTATCTACTGACAAAGATTAACAATTTCAAACCGGAAATGTGGGTATATGAAGAAATTACAGAGAACCCACCTGAGCCGCCAGTTGATTTGACTGCAGCAGGTTTCGTTGAGCTTAAAAAAACAATCAACGAACACTCTCCAAAATACATAAGAGTTTTCAGGGAGGAACCAAAAAGCCTTGAAGAAATGTATTATCCGGTTGAAGTTGAAGCGATGCAGAAATGGTGGAAAGAGCATCCAGAGGACAAACCAGTTGAAGAGCCCCTATACAAACTCTATAAACTTGAGCTCCATCACTACAAGGCTTATTCATATTGCGGAACTGTATGTAAGAACTATTTGATTTATAAGAACATACAATATACAAAGAACAAGCAGAGGAATCTTCCGTACGATGAAATGCTGGATGACTTCGCAAGAGACCCGCGATATGTGGCTCCGGAAGAAGAAAGTCACCTCTCAATGGTTGAACGTCTGATTAAGGAAATGTCAACCGAGATTAAGAATATGATGGCTAATAGGGAAAAGAACTCGCTTACAGACAACGAAATGAAAGTTGGTGTGGCACTTACCGAGCTTCTTGACAGGTGGGAGGATGTTTTGAATGTGGACGGAAGCAATAAGTTACAAAAAAGTTCAGTCCTTTATTTCCTTCGTGAAGAAACGATGATGACGACGAAGGAAGTACGCGACAATATGAAGAGTTTCAAGAAAGCATACTACATTCTTAAGAAGGGAATGATTGACGAGGAATAGGGAAAAAATTGGCCCGTAACTATTTATGACAAGCGATTAAGGAAATGGAAAAGAAAGTTAAAATCAGACTCAATTCCACGGAGAAGGTTGAAGAACTCCTCCAGGAAATATATGACCAGGCGTGCAGGCAGCTTGTTGGCGTTCAGAATGAAATCAACAAACTCATTACCAGTACAAACCTGGCAGAAGCCACAATTGATTCGAAGGCAAAGTATGCAAAGGCCATGCACGATTATCATGGTGACCTTAATAGGGCACTATCCACGAAGGTTGAGCTTGTCAAGTTTATGGGTGAGATAATCAAACATAACGGTGACATTGAGGACGCACTTAATGACCAACAGTTTGCAAAGGCTACCAAGCTTGACTTAAGCCAGCTTCGTGCAGAATTGAAGAGTGGGGACGACGACACTGATTCATACGACCTTAAAAATTAAATAAAAGATGGCTGGTACAAACAAACAGAGCGCAAATGAATTGTTCGGAAAAATTGCATCGTATAGTACAATAGTACAACAAAACCTTGGCAAATTTCTGAACAAGCTATCTCCGTACGCCAAAGAGTATGAGTCAACTCTTGACCTTATTCTTGACATCCTAAAAGTATGTGGTCATGACGAAAAAAGACTTACTATTGAAATTCTTGACATTGTTATAGGTGATTCCAGTATTGGTGCCTTACTTGAATCTGGTTATCATGGTGCGTTGAATTCCCTTGAAAGCAAACTATCGCTTATTGAGTCAAAGCAAAACAATAATAGTTTCATCGCTGGTCTTGAAGATGCTGTTAAGGTTATAATTAGCACAATACTTACTAGTTTCTTGACATGTTCGGTGTCCCCATTTATTCCAAAAAGATGCCTTGATAAATATTACAAAATGGGGCAGGACCCGTTTAACCCGGATATCAATTATAGTGACATCGGAGCAATTAATATACCGACAAACATTCTTGATTTCAGTAACACGCTTCACGTATCTCCAGTTAGTGAAAGTGGTATATATTTCTACAATACAGGGTCAGTTACGAAGTTTTACCAAAGGGATGACGGAAGAGATGAACCAACAACCGCAACGAAAGCTGATATAAAAGATAGGAATGCCGAAACATATAGGATTTATACCTACAACGAAATAAAACTTAGTGAACTTAAAGACGAAGATAAAAAGAAATGTAAAAAGGTCGTAAGCGTACCAAGAGAAGTTAAGGTAAAAAAAGACGAAAGGCCACCAGCTGAGTTTATATATATTGTTCGCCCAATGTATACGGCTGAAAGCCTTTTCAAAACCGATGACATGAATGCATTTATCTGGTATGTTGCAAATCGTGGAGACAACTTTGACGAAGGAACAACTGTAAACGTAGAAGACCCAAACATTTTATACGAATATAATAAAATGGCATGGGATTCAAGAAGAATAAATGCAAGAGACGAAGAAAAAAGAAGAAAGGTTGAGACTGATGACTGGCAACTGTGGCTAGCATCAAGAACAAGTTTTGATTGTGACCAGTCAAATGGAATTTTGAAGTTGCAAAGACCGGACGAAGAAGACCCAGTAGATACTTTGTATCCTATTCTGCAGCTTGAACCAAGTGAAGGCTTTGGACATCTTGAACATATCATTGCAACATTTCCGGCGCAAAGATACCTTGTAACGAAAAAATTATTCGGCAGACCGCTCAAGATAACAAGGACAATTTACAAATTCAATGCTGATTATCTTCGAAGCATCAAGATTTTCAATTGGAAGACAATCATTATGAATCTTCTGTATGAACTAAATGGGATATCCCCAATTCCGGACATACAGTTTAATCTTTCGTTGAGTGATGAAATAATTGATGCAAGGTTATCAACGCTTATACTTGATACAATAACAGCTGATGATAAAGAGGTTGACGATAGTTATTACTCTTTCTCAAATGAAGAATATTCAGAAGCCCTTAAAAGGATGGAAATCAAAAAATATGGTGCAAAACCATATGGTACGGTATCAGCTGCCGCAATTCAGAATAACCCGGATGCACCAATGGATGCTATTAATCAGGTTTCCACAGCTGCGACTCTGAATGAAATTTCGTCAACAATTACAAGGGGTGTATATTCAGTGGCTGGGGACTCCGGAAGCACTGGTATTACAAAAACAACGCTATCAGCAAGTTTAGCATTTGAATCAAATTTCATAAATCAGCTTTTAGTCGCAATTGTAAAACCTTTTGTAAGGGCCCTTTTATCACCACAGATTATGCTTCTGTTCTGTATAAATCTTGAAGTGATGGGTCTTATAAATCTTAATAATCTTGGAAAAGCTGATATGGACCTTATAAGCGATTTCATTTTTAGAAAGCTTGCCGGGATTATAAAAAAACTTATCATTTTCGTTAAAGACAGAATCATCCTTTATCTCTTTGATATAGTAAAAAAAGAAATCAAGAAACTAGTTGATGAAATCATCATACTCATGCTACTTGAACAATTAAATGACTATATTAGACTATTGAACCAAATTATGGAAATGATTCGTAGATTTGGTATTGGAAAGACAATAACCGGCATAGACGAAGTAAATTACGCCGATATAATTCCGGAGGCAAACGGGCCAAAAATTGAGTGACAATGAACATAAAATCTCTCATACAAATGACCAATTCAGCAATTGAAGCTGCGAGGGTACCGGCACAAAAAGTGGCGGCGATGCTTGTATATGCTACTGCGGTTCAAAGGCCAGGAGTATCAAAACTAAAAATTACGTCCGATATTATTTCTGATAATGCATCGCTCGGAATAAATACTGGTCAAATGCCTGATGGAACAGATAATGTGGTCAATGAATTTGTATATAATGTAGTTGAAAAGGTTGTTGATAGTCTAAAAGATGACGCACTTGTTGAATGTGTTATACCGACTGGTTCTGTAATTGTTGAAGCAAATGGAGCAAATGCGGGTGGCCCGGTCGTTGCGGTTGGAACGAATATAAATAATGCGAAAGGATATGGTATCATAAGGTAATGAATATTAAAAATCTAATCCAACTAACAACAGAAAGTGTTGAAAACGCAAGAAAAGCTCTGCAAAAGATACCGGGGCTGCTCCTTATGGCTACTTGTGCCAGACGACCAGGATTTTCAGCGATTATTACGTCCGCAAAAGCCTACGCCGACATGCATTATCTTCAAGAAGAATATGACGATATTGTAACTGAGTTTGTATATAATGTAATTGAGCGAATAAAGGTAAATTTACAGGACGATGGAGTTTGTTTTATTGCAATTCCACCAGGAGAGCTTATGCTTCAATTAAATGGCGGTAATGCTGGCGGTCCATTAGTACTTACCGGCTCAAACAAAAATTACGTATTTACATACGGAATAATACGATAAAACAAAAAACTTATGATAGCAAAAGATTGTAAAAACCTTTCAAATAGTGAGTTGAGATTGTACAAGTTAAATCTTGAAAACGAATATGAAGCAATTAAGGCTAAAATAGCCTCTCTTGAAGAAGAGCTTGATAAACTTGATAGAGAATATGCGAAAGCGGAAAACGAAGAAAAAATAAGAAGAACAGCGTTTTAAATCATGGCAGAAGGTGCGGTTATACGATTCGGCAGGGTTACAAATGTTGACGACCCACACGGAGGCGGAAGAATACAGGTAAGAACCCCATTTGACAATACAGTTGAAAATAATGACGATTTGCCTTACTACATTCCGCTTCTTCCAAAAATGTTATTCGTTATCCCAAAGGTTGGCGAGCTGGTTGCTGTTTTTTCAATGGCAGCTGGTGAGTTTACAAATTGCAATTTCTATATTGGGCCAATTATTTCACAAGAAGACAGATTATTCTATGAAGATTATGCTGATGCCCTTAAAATAAGTGAACACGGTACCAGGGATTGGGACATGAATCCAAGAATCAAAAAGGGGGTAAAGCCAACATTGTATCCAGAAATGGATGATATCGCAATTGAGGGTAGAAAAGATACCGGGATTCAATTAAAAAAAGAAGAGGTAAGAATAAAAGCTGGTGTAAAGGTCATTGGAAATAATGGACCAAAAAATAATACTGAAACCCCAGCATTCATATCATTAAAATACTATCCCAAAAATGACTACGATACTGATGGTTTTAAAAGTACAGCCACAATTGTTGCTGATAAAATCAATCTTATTGGAACACACACAACTGACCCGGCAACCAAAGAAATCCCAGTGACGGAAAACAAGGATATGTCTGCAGAAGAACAGGATAACTTGATTTCTGATTCGGCAATGAAAGAATTACTTAATAAAGCCCACCAAATCCCTTATGGTGATACGCTTATTGAATTCTTGGATATTTTAAGAACCGCATTCGCAAAACATGTTCATCCATTCCCTACGATGGCCCCTTGTAACGATGAAAACATGAAAGCTGTTGCAACTTACGACCTTGAAGGAATATTAAGTGACAATGTAAGAATTAATTAAAAAGAAATCCTCCCGAAAAGGAGGATTTTTATTATAGTAGAGTTAACAAACTGTTTTTAGCTGCTTCCAGATGTTGCATTGCTGTTTGGAATACAGACATTTTTTCTTCCGGAATTCCATAAAAAGCACCTGGAACATGTGTAAAACGTTCAAGTGACGTTTTTATATTCTGTATGTCACCGACTGTTTGTTTTATGGCATCAGCATATTTCGGATTTACGACCATATTTGGTGCTGAAGGGGCCGGGGCAATTCCGGTTGACGGTGGATTTGTAGGGTTATTTCCGACCGCATTTTCAATAGCTTCACGAATAAGTCTGCGAAGCTCTGACTCAGTTATTTTAATTTTCTGTCCCATATATTACTGATACCTATTTGTTACATTACTTACAACTCTGAACCTGAGAACCTTCTTATAATATCTGGTATCCCTTCCGTTCATAACCCTTATGTCAACATAATAATCATTAGGAATAAGGTCTTCTGTATTGATAATGAAGAAGTTATTAAGGAACGCCCTCTCTACCGGATGATAAGTGATAACATCAAGGTCACGGTTTGCGTCCTTAATATAGAGTCTCCACTCGGCTTTATCCATAAGCTGTTTTTTGTTTGTGGTAAATTCCTTTCTGAAATCAACTATCACTTCACGTACTTCACCCCTTGTAAGTTCCTCAGCGTCGTCAATTCCACTTACCTGCGGTACCGTCCTGTCCGGAGTTGCTGAATTACTTCCAACTGAAAGGAATCCATTCATATCGTTAACGACGAATTCCTGTTCAATGTCACTGATTGGCTCGCCGTTCAATGAAAGATTTGACCAAACATCGTAATGTATTGTTTCAGCTTCAAAATCACATGGGTCAGGAGTGAATTCAACATAATAAACGCCCTTGCTGGCTTGTTTTACCTCATATTCCTTCCCATCAATCGTACACTTTATGCCTTCATCAAGAGAAGTTGGCGTACCGTTAATTCCTGTGTAGAGATATAACCTGTTCTTACGTCCGAGACAGAAATTGGCCCTGTCATCAGCAATCGCATCGCAATAATCACACTCTACATACGGATGGAAGAATGTATTTGTCAGGTCGGTGAAGAAAGAAACATATTGCTGAACATTGAGTCTTGTCCTTTCAAGGTGCGGAACGAACGCCAGAAGGAGGCCATAGTTCTTTCCGCTTTCAAGACTGTCAAGAACATATTTCGTGACATCAATTTCAAGGTTCTCTGCACCGAAATCAAAATGCTGAGACCCAACTACAATGCTATTTTCGCCAGCAAGATATTTGTTATATTCGTCAACAAGTTCTGCATGACTATATACCCCACCTTCAATGTCAAAACGAGTCCTGACCTCAGTATCACCAGACATAACATACTGATAGAAGTAGGACGGGTGGTTCTGGTCAAGTTCAAGTTTTCCGTACTCGTCAGGCTCCATTACCGCAGCATCCACTTTCCAAAGCCTTGCTCTCTGTGCGTAATACCAGTTTGACGGCATGTTTACGTAAGCCCGGCTGTGGTTTTTTTGCATCCAGAAATCATAAGCATAATCAAAACCCTTTCCAGCATCAAATTCCTGAGGGAGTTTATAAAGTACAAGGTCAAACGAAGTGGCTCTTTCAACCGGTTCAGAAGCTCTGTGGTGGATTTCCTTATCGTACGGGAGTCCATCAACAGAAGCACAGTTTGTCATTTTCAGTGTGCATTTTAGTTTGGACGGGTCACTGTATGTTCCGTCTGCAATGAGGGCACCAATTTCATTCACATCAAAGTGTATGAGGCCCCTGGACAGCTCTTTACCGTAGTTTATTTCCAATATCGGGTTAAGGCCGGTATTCCAGAGCGAGCCCTTCGTAATAGTATTTGTCTTATCTAAAAATATGTGTCTGACCATGTTGTATACAATATTCTCCTATAAATAGTCCGCAGCTTAGAAATGTATTATTTGACCAAAAGTCATCTTTTTTCTTACTTTTGGCTATTTATATAATGAGAGCGGCGATTGCCCAAATCACGTAATGCGTGGTCACAAGGTTAGCCGTAAGGGGTCCAGGTATACATGGCCCCTTTTTCCCGTGTCTTGACTTCCAGATAAAATCGCTTATATTTAGTTGTAGATTTATTGTGTATGACTAAAAATATTTGTAGCGAAGTTTCTTTGGAAAATCCATATTTCAAATTAAAGATTGGTACGATTAACAAGAAAAAGCCCACCACTTTCTATGTTGAGGGCGGTACATTTATCACCCCGGTTGATGAAGTTGATGAAGATATGTCCTTCAAAGATAGGATGAATATTGTGTATAATGACATGACGAAAGGGATTATGGCTCTCACTTCAGAGGCAAAACACATACAGCATTCATTCATTGCGAACATTGATGTGGCTGACGAGAGGATGAAGGTTGGTAAGAAGACATATTTTGCGTTCCAATATTACCTTCATCAGGACGGGGAGCCTGTTCCATTTACCGAGATAACTGAAAACGGGGATAGATATACGAAAACCGTACTTGATACGATTGAATATAGCCTTAAAGAAAATGGATTTGCGTTGAGTAAAACGAAGAACTAACTATTTATACGAAAAGTAACGACATGCAAGAATTTTTTATCAGGGTTGGTTCAAATTACCCGGCCTTAAGGATGGAATTAATAGAAGACGGGCGTTATGATTTCCATAAGGCAAAGATAAACAATGCCTTGCAGGACTCAGATGTTGTCTTTTCAATGAAGGATATTGAGACTGGAATTCTGAAGGTCTCAAAGGCGAAGGCGGTCATAAAAAATGCCGACACAGAAGGATGTGAAGACAAGTATGTTGTGGAATATGACTGGCAGACCAGAGATACAGCCAAACCTGGTATTTACGAGGGTTGGTTTGATATAGATTTTAAGGGAGATGTGGTAGAAGCGGGAGTTGATTACCCGTCTGCTGGAAAATTGAGAGTTCCGGTCACAGAGGACCTGCTCATTTACGTAAGATAACATAAAACCCAGGCCGAAAGGTCTGGGTTAATTTTTTAAGCCTGGGTTTGTATATCGTTTTGATACCAGTTCGCTTCTTCCGCTCTTCTCGTTACCAGTCCTGGATATTTCGCAGCCCTGGCATCAGATAAGTGAGCCCATCTTTGCGGAATTGCTGGATTGTTCGGATTCTGGGCAATCAGTGCGGGCATACCGGTTTTCAAGAAACCAGTCCGTCCATAGTTGTAAACAGCACTGACCATTGCATCAAGCTGACCTTGTCCAAGCTGTACATTATTTTTGTTGGCCCAGTTTAAAACCCAGTTCGTTTCAATACCTATTTTTTGTTTAAACAACTGCTCAAGCTCAGGTTGGGTCCATACAGCCTTCACATCCTGCATATATTGTCCGTTCGGGTGGGTCCGCAGCCCATAGCCGTATGTTTTTTTGTTTTCCCCCCTGACAAAATAACCATTAAGGTCTTTCGGCTGCATCTGATAACCGAAATCCTTTCTTGTTTCCCATTTGCATATTTGAGAAATTGCGTTTTCACTTACGGTAGTGGCAGGTTTAGCCTGTTCTTCTGCATCGGCTTTCATTTTATCCGTAACTTGTTTGTCCTTATTGAAAAAGTTGTTTACTGCATTTTTTAAAATGTCGCGCAACTTGCCAGAAAATCTATCCGGATATTGAACAGCATCTTCCATACTTATGTTGCCCATACTAAGAGCTTTCATAAGTCCAGCATAAACCATGCGGGGGTTAACCATTGCCTGATTACCGGCAACCTCCTCACAGATAACTTTCTTAAACTGTTCTTCTGTAACTAATACTTTCATCACTCAAACAATTTACTCATTTCTACGAAGTTACAGATGTCAGGACCGATGGTCTCAGGATTATAAGACTTTGCGGATACCTGCTCATGTATCTTTTTCAAGGTATTAAGTTCCTCCTCGTGATTGCCGTCGCTATACTTCTTGATGGCTTCGTCAAGAGAATCAACACACTCGGTCTTTTTCTTGATGAATACAGTTTCCTCGTCACCACTCCTTGCAATCTGATTGGTGAGCATATCCTTCTCTTCCTCGTCAGTATATTCATCCTTGCTGTACTTTGTTACAAGGTCTTCAATGGTCTTGTCAAGGTCAGTTTCTTTCTTAAAGCTATCTGCGATGTTTCCGTTCTTTTCAACAGCCTCACGGATAACCTTCACGGCCTCGCTGTATTTTACGATGTTCTTCTGTCCAACCTTATTCTCAGCGATGAATTCAATTGCACCGTCAAGCCTGTCATTCTCAGTACCAAGATATTTCCCAGCACCTTCACCAACGACAATATAGCCCTCAGCAACGATTCCGGCAAGCTTTTCCATACCTTCGTTGAGTTCCTTTGCCTTGACGTTCCAATTTGTCTCGCAGAGTGTTCCGACGAAATAGTCAAAGTCAATTCCAGAGTGAGCCTTACGGATATTTTCATAAAGCTTGTGGAGTGATGAAAGGGACTTGTTCTCCTTAATTGCTGAGGCGTATTTCTTCATGACAGCTTTTCCTTCATCTGACTTGAAAAGCTTCGGTGACAGATTTTCAAAGCTCTCCTTAAGATACCCGAAAGTCTTTCCACCAAGTTCCCTCGCTTCCGCTACAAGATTAAGGACCCTGCGTCTGGTCTCAATCTTCTCGTTAAGCTCGTTCTGCAATGCATCAAGCTCGTTGAGGGTCTTCATATCATTGATTTTCTCACTAATACTTTTCATGTTGATAATTTTACTGATAAATAGTTGGCTGAGAGCCATTATTCTTCGTCATTTAACAAATCTTCGTCGGAAACTGTCTCGCCGGAAAGGGAATCATCATCCTCGTCATCACCTGTCGGCAAGTTCTTTAATATATCGTCTTCGCCAATCAGATTTTCAACCTTTTCAAGGAGGAAATCAAGATTCTGTGCTTCCTTTTCACCTTCTTCAAGGATTCCGTAGGCTTCTTCACCAGAATCGCCGTCCTTTTCCTTCTGTTTTTCGGTGAGCATGTCAAGGTATTGGTCAATTACGGATTTCACGGCCCTTCTTTCCTGGAGTGGCTGTCCTGATGATGCTGCTGGGGCTGACTTCATGTCAGTTGAACCTGTCGCACCACCGCCCTCCATAGCATCAGGGGTTCCATCAAGGTCCATATCTCCACCGAGCCCGCCGCCGAGGTCACCACCAAGGCCACCTCCGCCCATCATGCCGCCACCTCCCATGCCGCCCATGCCCTGGTCTTGCTGTGGCTGCATCTGCTGAGGATTATTCATTGCTTCATAGTCACCATAGATTCTATCAACCGTGTCAAACATTCCGGTCTTCTTGATTATCATAGGAGTCATCTGCAATTCAGCGGCCATAGCCTTTTCAAGACGGATTTCGCCGAGAATATCCTTAATCTCATTGTCGCTAAGTTTCAAGATGTTAGTCTGTACCCAGTGGAGTGATACCATAGGCATACCGATTCCAGGGTCAGCAAGGGCAGCTGCAGCAACCTGGACTCTTTTCTGCAACGCATCCAGTTCAAGGGATTCAATCTGAGCCGTAGGGATGTTCATCGCAAGGGAGAAATTCGTAAGCTCTTCCTTGAAACCGAGAAGATACAGGTGAACCATAGCCACCTTATTAAGCTCCGCAAGGACAAACTGCTGTACACCCATAATCATACGGGCGAAACGGATGTCAGCGAGAGACAGGTTCTGACCCTTGCCCTGTGCGTCCTGGAAGTTGATGAACTGCTTCGGAACACGGATTGCGGCGAATATCTTGTTCTGCATGTAGTTGATATCATCCATTGACGTGTCGTTGTGAGCGGCCTGCAATGTTTCAATAGGATTCGGTGCGGCTGGGTCACGAACAGGAATGAAGTAGTCGCTGGAAACATCAAGGAAGTTCTTACGAAGGTCAACCTGCCCGGTCATAGGGTCAATGATAGGCGTTCTCTTGAAGTTGTTTGCAATGTCCTGCACGAAAGCCGGAACATCCTTGTCATTGATACCACCAACGTAAATCTTGAACACACGCCTTTCAATACTCTTGTCCAAACGATAGATGAGCATTGCGTCTTCCATCATTGACCACATTCTCCATGCGCGTCTTGCCTTGTGGAGAAGTGAAACGCCGTAAGGGAGGAAGAATGAGTCGTTAAGGAGACGGAAGTGGGCCACCTGCCATTCGCTGTAAGAAGTGGCCTGGTTCATTCCGGCATGTACAAACCTAACTTCGTCCGGCTTAAGGTCTTCACCTGCGTTAATCATCTGGCCACCACCGTAATACCCGCTGAGACCACCCTCATAACGGTCTGTCTCGTAAACTGAAAGCTGTCTCCAACCAGCGATACCGTTCTTCGTGACATTAAGGAGCATGTAGTGGTTACCGTACTTTACCATTCCACGGGTAATCATACGGAGTGCTGTTGAGATTTGAAGCCTGTTATAGAAAAGGTCTTCAAGGATACTCTTAATTCTCTTTGATTTTGAGGAGATTTTCAGAAGCTGGTTGTCGCTGGAAAGGTTACATACCTCGTCGGCGATTATGTCAAGGGCAGTACCGATTTCTGGCACACCGTCCATAAGGTCGCAGTCACGGTACATGAGCTTCACGGCGGTATAGCTCGCAAGGCTCTCCATGTTATTTTCAATCTGGGCCCTCTGCCACTGATATGCAAGATATTTCTCCTGCTTGTATTGGTTCAACTTTCTCTCATATTCCGCCTTGTCATTCGTAGCAAAAAGCACCTCGTTGCCTGGAAGTGTCGTGGACAGGAATTGGTTATCCCCCACCGCATCCGGCTTGTTGATACCCATGATACTTGAAAGGTTCTGGAAAATTGTCTTTCCGTTATTCGGCATATCGTATTCGTCTTAATCTATTATTCCGTTAAAATATAGCGTTTCTTCCCCACAAAGGAAAGATTACACCTTACAGTATAAATAGTTGAAGCATTGAATAAAAATAAGGAGCCATTAAAGCTCCTTATTCCTGTTTTTTCCCCAGTTTTCTTCCTTGTAGCATTCAAAACACCCGCATATTATCCCGTGAAGGTGCATATATGGTGTTTCCCAGAACAATCCGTGCTTATAACACTTTATCGGAACATTTGAACCGTACAGCATTCCCTGCTCCATCACCATGGAATAGTCGTACTTGTCTCCATATTTTTCGGTGGCGGCTTTAATGAATTCTTCCCGTGTCATGCTGTTAGATTACATAGATGCCGAGAGGAACACTTTGCTGTATCTTCATCATGTGTTCCGTTACCTTGGCCTGATTTTCAAGGTAATTCCAAGGCATCATCCTTTCAAGTCTCTTCTCAAGGAATTCAAGAGCCTTATCGCGTTCCTTCTCTGCCTGCTGGATAAGCATCTGGTAATCCATCTGCATTTCAGCTTGTGGAATTGAAACCTTACCACTGTACTTACCACGGATGAGGCCGAGCGTGTTCTTCGCCTTTGCTACAAGGAGCTGACGGATAGTTGTCTTGGTAGGCCCGTTGAACATTGAATAGTCCATGCTTGAAAGGGGAACCTGGTCTGGGGTTATGATGACGTTACCGGCATTGGCCTTGATACATTCGTTCTCTCCGCCATTGCTTGTGTCATAGTATGTATACCAGACCGTACAGCCGATAAGGCCGAGGTCGTTCCCGTGAGGGCCTGCATATCCGAAGTTGAGCCTGCTTCCTGGGGTTGAAAGAAGGTGAATGAGATGCGTTCCGTCAGGTCCGGCAGTTACCTTATACACTAAGTCGCTATGTAACAGACGCTTCTTGTATTGTAGGTCCGTTGCGAGGTATGCGACATCAGCGGCTGGTGCGGTATAGAAGCCACCCATTGGGCCATACATACCGCCATAAGCACCGACACCGAGCTGACCGAGACCACCACCGACACCGAAGTCAAGACCACCGTAGTTAGCGAAAAGTGCAGCATAGGTAGGTGGAGGCGATACATACATGACCTTGTTTATCGTACGACCGGAAGGTATCATGTAGACCTGCTTGCCCTTTTCAATGGTGATGAAGTCCTTTTTAAGCTCCCACGGGCCTTCCTGTTGCAGACCGACCTCCTTTGAGAACCAATTTGAGAAGTCCTTTGAGATGTCCAGCGTCCTAAGTGACAGGGCATAAGTCATGTCAAGGTTCGTTATGTTCTTGCCATACAGAGATGCCCACTGTACTTCCATAAGCCAGTTCTGCACCTTCTCCGCATAGTCATCAACGCACAATTCAAAAAGGTCGCAGAGTATGTCGTCCGTGAGTTCTACGGCTCTTACCGGGGCACCCAACTCAGACCTGACCTTCCTGAACAAGTCTTTCATTTCATCTGTAAGTGCTACTGCCATATATAGATTTTCTTTGTTTCTTATTTTGTTATAAATAGTTTGTTTCTTCCTTTTGAAGTCTCCAATCTTTTTTGTATATTTCCAGTAACAAGTAAATTTAATAAGATTATGTGTTCAGATGCTTTTTTGTACAAGGGAACTACCGGCATTATGCATTGCAAGTGCCCAAAATGTGGTGAGATAGTTTATGTGTTTCCGAACGACCTTTCAGGCAAGACTCCAGACGGGGCGAATAAGTATTTCGTGAAGTGCGAGGATTGCGGAAACTGGTTCAATGCTTCAACAGATTATTGATGAAGGACAAAGCGCCAAATAACAGGACATTGACGGTGTCGGAGGACGAGATTCCGATGCTCAGGTCATTTATAACCACCCAGGAACAATTCTCGGAGGGGTACAGGGACGACATGATAGTGAACGGGAACCTCTTTAAATGCATGGAGTCAATCCCGGACAAGCATTTTAGCCTTGCAATCATTGACCCGCCGTACAACCTTGACAAGGATTTCAACGGTAAGAAGTTCTCAAAGATGGGTTCCGACGAGTACGAAGACTACCTACGGAGCTGGTTCTACCCGATTTGCGACAAGCTGACAGATGACGGCTCGCTGTACATGTGCGGGGACTGGAAATGCTCGTCGTCAATGCAGCGGGTCATAGAGGAGAAGCTGACGGTCATGAACAGGATTACCTGGCAGCGTGAGAAGGGACGCGGGGCGAAGTCAAACTGGAAAAACGGGATGGAGGACATCTGGTTCGCCGTCAAAAATCCGAAGGACTATTACTTTGACGTTGAGGCAGTTAAGATGAAGAGGCGCGTCCTTGCACCTTACAGGGAGGACGGGAAACCGAAGGACTGGGTTGAGGCCGACGACGGAAAGTTCAGGCTGACATATCCGTCAAACTTCTGGGACGACATCAGCATCCCGTTCTGGTCCATGCCGGAGAACACCGACCACCCTACGCAGAAGCCTGAGAAGCTGTACGCCAAGCTGGTCCTTGCATCGTCAAGACCTGGAGATGCAATCCTTGACCCGTTCCTCGGCAGCGGTACGACAGCGGTTGTGGCGAAAAAGCTTGGAAGACACTACTGCGGGATTGAGATTGACCCCGAATATTGCCTGTGGTCCGCAAAGCGCATAGTCCAGGCTGAAACTGACAAGGAGATACAAGGATACGCCGAAAATGTCTTTTGGGAAAGAAATTCTTATCCGAAGAAATAGTTTGGCATGGTTTTTGTATAACATAATATGAAAATCATTAAAAGAAGTAATATGAAAAAGTTTATCAGTTTACTTATTGCTGGTGTTCTGCTTTGCACCACAAATTCCTGCATTAGCGGAGAAGAGAATCGTAATCATGAGGTGGCCACTAACAGTCATTTGGTGGACATTACTCTTGAGGGTCATACTCATCAGTATCTTTATTTTGACGGATATTACAATCACGGACCCGTTGACCATTGGCCCGACTGCAAGTACTGTAAGGAAAAGAACGATAATTTATGAAGAGATTAGTTTGCAAAGAGAACCCGAAGATTTACATCGTTGCACCTGGCGAGAATATCCGTGAAGTTGGTGGAAACTGTTGGCAGGTAACCGGTCCGCAGCCAATGACCTATGCTAAGTGTTTCTGGGACCTGGAAGACATGCCGGACCACGAAAAGAAAATCAAGGAACTGGAGAAGCGGGTTAGCGACGCTGGGTGGCAGTACGAGTACGACCACAGGGATGACTGGCGTAAAATCACTGAAATGGGACAGTTATGATTGAGATTATTAAGCACGGTAACAAGGAAAAATACTGGAGTGTTACCACCAGATGCCCGGAATGCGGCTGTATCTTCAAGTTCAACCCTTGCGAGGACACATATCACGACCGAATCTTCTGTGAGGATAGGATTGACTGTCCAGACTGTGGTCACGAGATTACTGTTTACGATACGAGTTGCTGGAATGATGACCCGGAACGAGTAATTTGTGAAATCATTAAAGACGAAGTTATAGATGATTGACAACAGCAAGGAATACATACTGTGTGCCGCGATTAAGCGTGTTGAACCGAGAACCGATATCCAGCCGTATTATGAAGGCACGAACGACCTGTGCCAGATTGAGGTTGGGTACCGGCATCACGACATATACCAGAGATTTGGGAAACAGGTATCCGGAAAGATGGAAGACCAGGGTTTCTACACTTCAAAGGGAAGGTTCGTAAACAGGATGGAAGGAATGGAAATCGCCTATAACGCCGGACAGGTTGACGAGAAGAGAGCGTTTGGCCGGGAATGGATGAAGATTACACTTAAATCTGCTGATGGGGAAGACAGGGACGAGGAATACTGGAAAGAGCATTACCCGCACAAGTTCAATATGCTGTTCAGTGAAGACCTTTATTAACCCATTCGTCGAAAACTTCAGGGCACTCGTCTAAGGAAACGCCTCATTCGTCTAAAACATTGATTTTCAGTTGTTTATCCGAAAATTTACTGTATATTTATAGTAAAAGGAGACAACATTATGAAAAAGATTATGATTATTGCAGCATTGTTCTGCACGATGTTCACGACGAACGCATTTGCTATGAAGGAACATGTGACGGACGAAGAAAAGATTTCAGAGGTCATCACAAATTACTATCCTAACCTTAAGGATTACTACGAGGCCGGTGTTATCAGCCTGGCCTATCTCACGGAGGAAACGCTGCTTGACGGTAGTACCGAATACAACATCAGGTACAAGTTCGTTAATAGCTTCTATAAAGAGGATGAGATTGACGGGGTGTTGAAGGAAAAATACCCGCAGGTCTATAACTTGAAGAGAATGGGCCTCGTGAAGAATGTCTACGCCTATAAGTTTGTGGATGGGAAGACCGGAGAGATAAGGACGAACGTGGGATACATCAGGAATGTACCGGAAAGAAGGTGGTCCGGGAAATTCCAAAGAAAATAATGTATAACGAGTTTGGAAGTGTCAAGAAAAGTCTGTACCTTATAGTACGGACTTTTTTCTTTATGTTGAAAAGAGAAGTCCGGTATTTATAAAAAATTTAATTATGGCTGCAGGAAAAAAGTTAACACAAGAAGAGTTTTTAATGAGAGCTAAAGAAGTTCATGGCGATAAATACGATTACTCTAAAGCAATCTATAAAAATATGCAGACGAAAGTCTGTGTAGTATGCCCCAAACACGGAGAATTTTGGGTAAGACCAGATTATCATCTTATTAAGGGCGGCGGTTGCCCAAAATGCAGACGCGGAAAAACATCACCTTACTCCCAAGAAGATTTCATAAGCATGGCCAGAGAAAAATATGGGAACAAATACGACTATTCGAAAGTTGTTTATAAGAATATGAACACCCCAGTTTGTATCGTCTGTCCAGAGCACGGTGAATTCTGGCAAAAACCATGGATACATCTAAATAAAAAAGCTTGTCCGGAATGCACTCGGGTGTTTAAAAAAGGAATAAAATTCACCAAAGAAGAGTTTGTAAGGAGAGCAAGGGAAGTTCACGGAGATAAATATGATTATTCAAAAGTTGTTTATAAAAACAACCGAACAAAGGTCTGTATAGTTAACCCAGATGGAACAGAGTTTTGGCAAAGACCAGATTGTCATTTATACAAAACTAAAAATAGCGAAAACATCGGACGAAGAACAAAAAAACTGTCCCAAGAAGAGTTCATAACGAGGGCAAGGGAAATCCACGGTAGCAAGTACGATTATTCAAAAGCTGTTTACAAGAATATGGAAACAAAGGTTTGCATAATTTGTCCTGAGCACGGTGAATTCTGGCAAAGTCCATTAGGCCATATATTTCTACAACAAGGATGCCCAAAATGTAAAAGAAGCGTACTGGAGGAAGAAATCCAGGCATTATTGGAATCAAATTGTATTGAATATGAATATCAGAAAACATTTGATTGGCTTAAATATGAGTCAAACATGTTTCTTGATTTCTTTATTCCAGAGAAAAAGTTGGCAATAGAATGTCAAGGGCTACAGCATTTTGAACCTGTTGACGTTTTTGGGGGGGAAGAAGCTTTTGATACCATAATCAAAAGGGATTTACAGAAAAAATATTTATGTGAAAAACACGGCATAAAAATTATTTACTATTCAAACCTCGGAATAAATTATCCATATCAAGTATTGGAAAATAAAGCTGAACTAATTCAAGAGCTTCGAATACTATAATGTTACTGTGGTCGGCGATATTTGCATCTTCTAGGATATTTATAGTATCCTATGGCAACGATTCAACTAAATAACAACGACCTTCGGTCAATAGTTAGAGAAGCGGTGGAAAGGCTCTGCGAAGCACAATGGTATGAAGCGGAACCTCTCTGCCGTATTCCGTATTTTGTATCTGTCAATTTCTCCGACCACGCAATCAAGAGAGAGGATGAAAGGGAAATCAGCCGTGAGGACATCATTGAGAATCTTAAGGCCACAATCCACCAGATGATTGACGATTATAATCATAAGAAATTTGGCGGGGATGACAAACTGAAAGTCATTGACAGGGACAGTTGCATCGTTACAGTCTGTGGAATCCACCCATCATACAACCAGAGGCGAATACATCAGGTCGTTGTTGTCACCTGCTTCATCTGGGACGGAAGGGTAAACATTGACAAGGGTCTGAACTACTACATTAACGACGAGAGCCCGGCATTTCGTGAAGCCAAACAATGGAATGAGGAAAACCAGGACAAGGTGCTTTCCTATGCCGAATGGAAGCGTTACGGAGATGACAGGGCGATAAGACAACAGAGGGCTAAGGCCGAGAAGGAATACTACTGGCGAAACCACCCACATGAGCCGTCAAGGGAAAAGGTTATGAACAGGCTGGACCAGGCATATCAGAGAAAGGAAAAGGCTGAAAAGATGAATATCCACGATAACCTTCCAGATGGCGACCTTCAAGCAATCCAAGATTATTTCCGCGATATGAACAACAAGCGAATTGAGCTTGAACCAATCTACGAAATTACCCGTAAAGCCGCAAAACAGACCCTACAAGAGGCTTTGTCTGACTCAACGAACGCGAATATGGCTGCAGCTAAAATGGCTGCAAATGACGAGTTTTACACGCTTAAAGAGGATGTTTTGAAGGAACTTCCGAACTACGCAAAATACTTCAGAGGTAAATTCATATACTGTCCGTGTGATGGCCCCCAGAGTGAAATTTACAAGTATTTCAGAGACAACTTTAAAGAACTTGGTCTTAAAACACTCGTAGCCACACAATACAATGGAATTGGCCTAGGAAACGGAAGAGGAAGCATGATTATTCATTATAATTCTTCGCGCCCGAATTTTTGCGAAATACTAAAAGGCAATGGTGATTTCAGAAGTGAAGAATGCCGCAAAATTATGCAAGAATGCGATATCGTTGTTACAAATCCGCCATTCAGCATATTCTCCGACATGATAAACCAGTGTCAGGAATTCGGTAAAAAATTCCTTCTTCTCGGAAATAAGAATGCCGCATCCACTAAGGCCGTATTCAGACTAATGAAAACTGGCGAAGTAACGTACGGGTTCTCAAAACCTGGTGAGTTCAAACAGCCAGAAGGGGACCAGATTAAGAGAATGGGTGGTCTTACAAGGTGGTTCACAAATCTTCCTGTCAGTCTGAACAAGAAATTCTCACCAACTGCAGAATATGACCCGATGAAACATCTAAGACCGGACAACGAGGAAGACGAGATAATCAATGTTGACAGTGTCCGTGATATTCCGTATAATTATGACGGAAAGATGCTTGTACCGATTACAATATTTGACCAGGGGCTTGATATGAACGAATATGATGTTCTTAAACTTGTCCGTCCGGTTATCGGTGGCAAGAAGAAATTCGTCAGGGTTCTCATCCAGAAAAAACAACAGGAAGGAGAACCGGCATTGGCGCAAGCGGTTATGAACGAAGTATTTAAGAGACTGAGGAAACTTATATGATAAGACAAAGAATTACGGTCGTTGGAATCGGTTATGTCGGCCTTGGGGTCGGCATAATGCTTTCTACAAGGCATGATGTTACGATGCTTGATGTTGACCAGAAGAAGGTTGACATGATTAACGAGAGAAAATCCCCCATTAAGGACGAACTCATAAGCCAATATCTTTCAAAAAGGAAGTTGTCATTAAGGGCTACGACGGACAAGAATATTGCATACGACGGCCCGGATTTCATAATCATCGCAGTTCCAACCAATTATGACGAGATTGCCAGGAAATTTGACACCCGCATCCTTGAAAATGTGGTCAATGAGGCAATCGGAGGGAACCAGAACGCAACAATCGTAATCAAGTCCACAATCCCGGTTGGTTATACAAAGGGTCTGCGGGAAAGACTCAGCGAACAAGGATTCAGAAACCCGAAGGTCATATTCAGCCCGGAATTTCTAAGGGAAGGAACCGCTTTGAAAGATAATCTCAATCCGAGCAGGGTAATCGTTGGTTATGACAAGGATGACAGGGAACAGACCACGCTTGCCGGAAGATACCTTGAACTTGTAAGGTCAGCGTCAGAAGGTGAATACCAGGAACTAATCATGGGGTCAACAGAGGCCGAGGCGGTCAAACTCTTCGCAAACACATATCTGGCAATGCGTGTGGCATACTTCAATGAGCTGGATACCTATGCCGAGCGTAATAAGCTGAACGCCAAGGATATAATTGAAGGAATGTGTTATGACCCGCGAATCGGGAATGACTACAACAATCCATCTTTCGGCTACGGCGGGTACTGTTTTCCGAAGGATACAAAACAACTTCTCGCAAATTTTGAAGGTGTCCCGCAAAATCTCATTGAAGCAATCGTAGAATCAAACGAAACGAGGAAGACTTATATCTTTGACACAATAAAGACAAGGCTCCTGGATTCAACCGACGAAGAAATTGCCCTCGGAATATACCGGCTCGCAATGAAAAGCGGGAGCGACAATTTCAGAAAGAGTGCAATCCTTGACATTATGAACAAGGCAAGGGAATACGGGTTCAAGGTGTATATTTATGAGCCGACCGTTGACGAATTTGATGGGTTTGAGATTATAAAGGACTTTGATGAATTCAAGGAAAAATCAACCGTAATACTTGCAAACAGGCTAACAAAGGAACTTGCTGGTGCTGAAAACAAGGTTTATACCAGAGACATATTTCATAACAATTAAAAAAAAACCGGGGACTTAATCCTCGGTTTTCTTCATTCTACGGTATAGGTCGTGCATTTCCTGTATTGCTTGGCTATATGCCGGTTCACCTTGTAGTTCTTCTTTCCCGGCGTATTCATTCCACAGAGCCTCAAAGTTTTCAATTGCGCCAGGAACCTTCTCCATTTCCTTATTTGCAATTACGCCGTCATGTATTCTCTGTAAAAGCTCAGGATTTGCATATTCATACTTCCCACTGAACAGGAATGCAACCATAGTCTCAGGACTCTTCATATCGTTAAGTGTAGCCTCTGGACCGAAAATCAGTTTCATAGCCTCATCCGGGTTACTTGTAACGACAATTGTGTCTTCCTTAATTGTGTAGGATTTAATCGGACGTTTCTTTCCGAGGTTTGTTCTATGGACAATTACAAGACCCATTTCGGCATCCCACATATAACGCCAGTGGGATTTCATCATACCTTCATAACCGCCGCCATAATCTTCAGCAGTATAGAATTCATCCGGGAATTTCTCCTTATCTATCGGCTTTGAACGAGCGATAAGTTTAAGAAGGACAGTCTGCACCAACCCCTTGAACTTGCTCTCATAAGGCGACGGAGAATAAGCTGACCACCTTCTCCAATTTATATTGCTGGTGAACATAAGGTCAACCTGGGCAACCTTCGGAGTTCCGTTCTCGTCATACTGGTAGCCGAATGAAATCTGCTTGAAACCGGGCTGGACCGCCATCTCGCAATTCGGGAAGCTTTCCTTAACCCATTGTTCAACCTCTGGGTTCTTTTCCCACGGAAGGTCAAGAAGGATGTCAATATCACCAGAGGTCATCTCACGACCTTTCTTTCCGGTACTACCAGCTGGTTCCGCAGCACAACCAAATGCGCTTGTAACAGCTTGGATTACATCCTTTGCAATCTCGCCTGCAAGGTCACCACGAACAGGCTGAGCAGAAGGAACGGCATTTCCACCCTCGTTCATAGATTCATTCATTGCTGTTTTACCGATAGGCTCAATATTAGTGATTCTTACATCTTCCGGTTTATATATGACCAAATCAATTAGTCTGTCTCTTCTTGCTACTGTTTTTGATGGAACTAACGCTCCGGAGACATTCGCGGTTCTAAAGAGTTCTCCAAGTTGATTTGGATAAAAGATTTCTCTCAGATACATGAAAAGCATCTCGCCTTTCATTTTTCCACCATCTTGAAGAATCTTTTCGGCCAATTCATCACATTCGGGCGCACCTTCTTTTTTAAGGGCTTCCGCAATCCTTCCAGCTATACCACGTCCCAAAGATTCATTCCACAATATATAGTTATCGCCATTGTAACCAGCAACATCTACGGTGTACAGATAACCGTTATTTGAATAAGTTTCGGCCTCGTCTCTCTTTAGTGAAAGGTATACACCATCACCATATACACTTCGTCCATCTCCAGTGCCCAAAAAACTCAAATCAAATCTATTAAATTTTTTCGGGCTTCCGTGATATGCAGTAATTCCTTCTGAAATTATCTCCTGAATTATAGATTGAAATAATGTGCGCTTCATAACAAAGATAAATAGTTTCCGGTTTTACTTTATCAGCCACATGAGGGCATCTGTCTGTGGATTTCCAGTACCTCTCGTTGGTTTATTCGTATAAAACGGCATTGCATATTTCGGTTTGGCATCCACTTCCTCGTCATAGTCCCTTCTCGGTGTTTCGGCTTTTGCGGTAAGCATGGCGGTATTCACCCAAGCCTTGAGGAACGCTGCGTCTCTTTCCATAGCAGCCTTGATTTTACCGAGTGAGTGCTGCATAACAAACATAGCCATAGCAAGGCAGGTAAGCGTATCATCGTGGCACCCGTCCATATGGTCAATTCTCGCTGCCTCACCCTTGTAAATCCAAGTTTCAAGTTCCTGGATAACTCTCTTGGAACGAATCTTAATCTGGTTGGTCTTCACCATATTGGCAAAACTCGTAAGCATCTGGAAACGAACCGATTGTGAGTGGAAACCTGGCAATTTTCCTTCTGGTGTGAGTGGTAGACTCGTGGCTTCCCTCTGTATCGTGTAAGTCTTCAAGTTCGGGTCATCATAATAAAGGTTCTCATAGCCAAGACGTTGCATCATAAGGATACAAGCGTCACCGGTTCCACCGATACAGTCAACGGTACAGAACGCATCACCGTACATGTGACCGTACTGGACAGCCATTTCACCGATTTCATCACCTGTCCTCTTCCCGTGATATTCAAAAACCTGTTCAATGCAAGGCTTTCCGTCATCGTCAATAGCATCCATATCGCAGATTTCAATGGCGGTACGGTCGGCAGCATCACCACGGGAACAGTCAATGCCCATGATATATCTGTGTCCAGGTATCGGCCATTTCCAGAGCCAGGTTTCATCAACGAACGGGTCCCTGTAAGTCGGGTCAGGGTCTCTCATGTTGAGCTTTTCCTGCATTTCAATGAATTCAGGGGCTACGACGTTGGAAGCAGAACCGAGGAATGAAACATCCAATTCCTGTGCAATCTTCTGTTCGTCGTTGTTGAATTGCTGGCACATGCGGATATACCACGGAGAACGAGGTTTGTAACCGGCTTTCTCCATCTCATCCCAATGGGCCTGGTCAAACTTCACACTACCCTTTTTGTCAAGGTATGTTTCCTTAACTACCTCAACCTCACCAGTTTCCGTGTTCTTCCTGTACCATTCCAGGAACTTGTTGTAACGGGGGTCTTGGAACCACTTAAGCTCAACAAGTTCAAATCCGTTCCAATCTTCGGTACCTTTCAATCCAGCACGCCTGCAAGTTTCATAGTAGAGCAAGTCCTTACCGTTCGGGGTGGAAATCATAATGGTATGACCACCAGTTGAAATCGTAGGGAGAGCAGAAGCATAAACATCAGCACCGTTTTCAATGAACGCTGCCTCATCGAATATCAGCCATGTAACACCACCGACACCACGAGAAGCGTTAGGACCGGAGGAGCGAGCCACGACCTTGCAACCGTTTTTAAGTTTCAGTTCCTTTGAGTTACATATGTCAAAGATGACGTTCGTATTCTCGGGTGGTAGCGTAAGGTCGTATCCCATGTCAGCAAACTCATCACCCCACATCCACAGAGGGAACTGCAGGAGGAAGTCTTTAATTTTTGTAAGCATTTGCTGGGCAAGGTCAAGGGTATTACCGATGATAAGTACCGTCTGCGGCGATTCCGGGTCGGCAAGGCACATCTCACAGCCGATGAACGCACCGCAAGTCGTAGTGATACCAGCCTGACGCGGCTTGGTTGTTACAACTGAATTCGCATTACCTAGCGTCCTGCAAAGGTCTTTCTGCCGTGGGAAAAGAATATATTGAACGTCCTTCTTCTGGGTAGCATCATAAGTCTTAAGGAAATGCTCAATCATATAGATACGAGTTTTGTCCATAAGACATTTGACGTACTCTTTACGAAGGTAGTCATAATCTATGATTTTCTTTGGTTTCTTAGAGGTCATAATTAAATCTCCTTAATTATAAATAGTTAAGACAGAAAAAGCCGAGATTAACCCGGCTTTACTATCTTTTGGTCATATTTTAGCGTCTTTCAATTTTATGTGTACTAAATGAACCGCTCTCACCGTTAGGACCTTCATAGTCTACAGAATCATATTCAGCCCAGAAAGTCCATCCATCGTCAGTTTCAAGTATATCGCACTGTGCATCTTCATCCCATTCAGCATAATCCTTCTCATTTTCCCATATTTCAATTGCTTTCATTGTTTCCGGGTCTTCCCTTTCTTCATCATATTTTGCATTATTGTATGCATCATTGAAGTTTCTGTAATGTTGTGCAAGTGTCCTTTTATCTTTTGGATATAACAGGTTTCCGTGTTCATCTTTTGGAAAATCCTTTGCATCTGGTCCCGGAAAATCTGTTCCACCGTACTTCTGGTGGAATTTTTTGCTGGCTCTACCAATCATATCGGAAGAAATCTCATTCATAATAGCTTTCTTCACACTTTCTTTAATGAGATTACGTAATTGACTCTCACTTAATTGTATCTTCTGTCCCATGGTTTTACTTGTATTTATATATAAATATTTCGTTTACTTCAAAAGTAACTATTTATATCCAGTTAAGATTAATGTATGCGTTCAGTAGGACCGAGGACTAACTTAAAGAAGACCTACCCGAGATGCCATTACAATTCAAAGGGAAAGTCAAAGAAACAATTTGCAACCGTTAAAGAAGCGGAGGAATACATAACCTCCCATAAGCTTGAAGGATACACGATATATGAATGCCGGGTGTGCAGCATGTATCATATATCCCACAAGAATAAACGAAAAGACGATGATGAATCCGGGACTTGATTAATCCCGGATTTTTTTGTATCTTTATAAAAAGGACTTAGTTATGTGGCCATTTAAGAAAAGAAACAAGAAAACAAAACCAGCGGAATCTACCGAAAAAAAGGAGATTCCGCAAGAAATAGAAAAGACATACGCACAGTGGAGACAGGAATATAATGCCCTTGAAATACAAAATTCCGAGGCCGAAGACTTGTGTGCGAAAGAAGGCGATGATTGGTTGGTAATGCTTCATAAAACGGCGGAAATTAAACAGAAAATGGCTCACGCGGATAAGATGATGCGTAAGCTCCAGGAACCGTCGCTCACATATAACAAAAAGTGGAAAGGAAAGAAGATGGAGCTTGAAGACTTCGTAGCGGCTTCTGTCTCAAAAGAAATTATTGATACTGACGGTGAAGGATATTACGCAACCGAGACGGCGAAAACTGATGTACTTGTCAGGCCCAGCGATATTACTGAAAATATCTATCGCACCGATTTTCCTTACGTCTTGTGGATTCCTAAACAATAAAAAAAGCCCTGCATTTCGCGGGGCTTTCTCATTAAATGAGCGTATTAAAATTATGGGAGGCCCTTAGGTCTCCCATAACTTATTTATGCTTCACGCAATTAGATTAGCGGAGCTCGTTCGGGTCCCACTGTACGAGACCGTCAACACGGACGTGACCGAAGAAACGGTTGTTAACAACCTTCTTGGCGTAACGTGTCATGATACCCTTCACAGGTGCGAAGTTCTCAGGGTTGACAATGGTCGGAGTAAGCTGCATAGGGATGTATGGAGCATAGATGTAACCAGTGTCAAGGAGAGACTTACCCTTGTGACCGATGATGATTGACCAAGCCGGTGAATACGGGTCGCGGTATACCTGGTAGCGTCCAGAGACGGCACCGATACGCTCAATACCCATGTTGTACTGGTCGCTCTCAGCAGAAGCGTCAGATACGTGGAAGTATTCAAGGGTGTCAAATACTGCGGAGATTTCAGAAGAAACTACGAGGAAGTTTGCACCACCACGGAGGGTTGACTTGTGAATCTGAGCAGAAATCTGGTTAACCTTGGTGATAAACTCCTGGTTCCAATCCTTTTGGGTATAGTTGGTTGAGAAACCAGCCATACGGCGCCAGCCGTTGTAGTCCCAACGAGCCTGCCAAGGAGCAGCCTCACGGAGGTCACGGAGGATTTCACGGTCAATTTCAGCAGCGATTTGCTCTGAAAGGAGGGCGGTAAGTTCAGCCTCTGCGTCAATGTTATGGAAAGCATTAACGTCCTGAGCAAGTTCAGGTGACCAGGTAGCACGGAGCTTCCTTTCTTCAACTGAAACAGTTACGCTAGCAAGCTTGAAGGAAACCTCACCGATTTCGGTTTCAAGCTCAAGGCTATCATACTGTGACCAAGCAGCCTTGATGCAGCTGAGAGCAGCGTCAAGCTGGTCCTTGTCAACACCGATGTAACCATCAAGTGAACCACCCTGTACACGGACAGGCTTTGCAAGGTCAAGGTCAAGATAGATGCAACCTTCCTTGTCGCATTCGCAGCCATTCTTGTACTCTACAATACCCTTACCGTACTTCTGAGTAACAACACGGAAAGGAATAGCCTCCATAGGCTCAAAAGCGGTAGTGGTAACACCACTCGTGTCAACGCTCTCAATAGCACCGCTGGATGAGAGGAAAATCTTAAGGGAAGCAAGGAAGCCTTCGGTGTCCATTTCGTTTCCGTCAGGACCGGTGAGCTTACCAGCGCAATATGAAGAGAAGCCAGAAACCTTAACGATGAGGTTACGAACAGTACCATCAGCGTAGAGGCGTGCATCTGCTGCGCTCTCCATCTCAACAAGGCGACCACGGTCGAACTTCATAGGAGCGACATCAGCAACCTTGATGTGAATCTTACCCTTAGAATTGTCATAAAGGAAGTCATTGTAGAAGAGGTCATAGAGGGTCTTGTGCATGTAGCGGGTAACCTTCGGACCTACCTGACGCATGCGGGCACCAGGATGTGCTTCGTTGATAGCGTCATAAGCGTGGTCGTAGGAAGGATATGTGGTGTCACCACTGACCCACTCCTGTGCGTCCTCGTCAAAGTACTCGAAGGCCATGTCACCCACGACCTCGTCAGGAAGATAGAAACGGTTGTACTTGTTACCGTTACGACGGTCAGTACGCTCGTAGCCCATAAGGCCCTTGTGCTTACCTACAACACCGTCAGCAATTTCGTCGGAGCTCCAATCCCTCTGTGAAGTAACAGGGAGGATGAAGAAGAGCTTACCAACCGGCAGGTTCATAGCCTGGACGGAAACGATATCGTTAGCAAGAAGCTTGCTGAAAACACGGCGGATGATAGGGAAAACAACAGTCTCGAAAGAACCGCTGTTGTTAGCATCGGTAGCCTCGTTAAGGAGTGCGTGAGCCTCGTTCTCATAAAGAGTAGCGATGTTCTCCTTGATAACGCCCTTAAGACCATCGGTCATACCGAGACGGTCCCAGCGTTCGTTGATTTCTTTGCGGATGCGGCGCTGCTCGTTAAGTTCGATGTTGCCGATTTCTCCGCTGTTTAAAAACTCTCTCATTTTTATTTAGCTTTTGTTGTTTTATGATTCTTTAATTTACCTTTTAGCAATTTAGGACTCTGTTCATGAGGTCAATTGTGTTGAGGAGGTCCTGTGACTTGTAAACTGGAGCCTTGCTCTCAGTAACAACGGTCTTTTCAGTAACCTTGCTTTCATCAACGGTGGTCTTCTTAGCGAGTTCCTTGGAAATTGACTCATAAAGTGCCTGCGCCTGCTTCGGCGTTTTTGCCTCGTTGGAGAAGCGTTCTACGATTTGTAACTTTTCAGCCTGGGTAGTGGTGCTTTCAAGGAAGAGCTTGGTAATCTTACCGAGGTTTACATTTGTCATGTAAGCTTCCTTAAGTCCCTTGTGGAGTTCCTTAACGGCCTCGTTGAGCTTCTTGTTCTTTGCCTTGAGCTTCTTGATAGTCTCATTAATCTCAGCATTATACTCATTCTCAATTGAGGTGTTTCTGGTCTGCATAGGCTTCTCCTTGTCACCGCTGTTGGTAGCCTTGGTCTTTACCTCATGGCGCTTCTGATACTTGGAGGTTGTGAAGTTTTCATCAACATTACCAACCTTCTTGTCAAAAGGCATACCGTCTTCGGTCTCAACCTCTGCTACGCCGGTGTCATTAAGACCAGCTGCAAAGTACTTGTCATCAAGTTCGGTGAAGTTCTCGTTGACACTCTTGTCAAACGGGTCACCCTTCTTTTCAGTACCCTTTCCGGCCCAAGGCTTCTCGGTGCCAGTAGGAATACCTTTGTGCCAGGAACGACCGGATTTTGAGGGCTCGGAGTTGTTCAGGCCGTCAATCGGGTCCTTGTCCTGATAATTGTCAGTGTATCCGAGGTCAATCTCGAACAAAGTTTCTTCGTTTGTCATTTCTGGTTCTTCTAATTCGTTATTTTCTTCTTCTGCAAGCTCATTATATTTATCGCTCGCTCCAACATAGCTTTCTTCCGCTAGTTGGTCCGCCTCTCCGTCTTCCATTGCCGGTTCCGCATCATCGGTTCCAAGGTCAATGATATACTCAGCGCCAGTTCCATTGTCCTGTAAGCTTATCTTGCCACCATCCTGTTTGACAACAACCTGGTCATCATCGGAAAGTGCCCTGTAAACCTTTAAGACGTTCTGGATGTCTTGCTCGCCCGTGAGGTCTAAAGTATCTTCATCGCCTGCCTGGTATTGTGCCATAAAGTCATCCTGTCCCTCTGCGCCTTCACCCTCTGCCGGAGCTGCCTGAGCACCTGCGGCTGGCTGTGCATTCATGGCGGGGTCCTGTGCAACTGCTCCGTCTTCGGCTGGAACCTGTTCGTCCTCACCTACCTCGTCCAGTTCGCCAGAATCCTTCTTATCTGACTTCTTGTCATCCTTACCATCAGCGTCCTTCTTTTCACATTTACATTCGTCGCCACATTTGCCGCACTTTGGGCAGCAATCTTCATCACCGTCAGTAATCACCATATCGTCATCCTCTTCGTCAATGGATTCACGGAGTGCATTCTTAACGGCCTCTGAAAGCATGGCCTTGATTGTGTTCTTACTCTCTTCCTTAATGGCATTCTTAATTTCATTCATTTCTGCCAAGGCTTGAGATGATATGCTTTTCTTATTTACGCTCATTGTAAATCAGCTTATTATTTCGCTTATTTTTAATATAAATATTCACTTAAACTGAAAAATAGTAATTCAGTGGGTTTTACACTATAAATATCTTTGATAAACGATTAATCACTAAGCCATTTATCAAATTTCTTCAAATTCTCAAGAAGTTTTTTGCTCTTGTCCAGTTCTTTTGATTCAAGGTATTGCTGAGGAATTTCATCTTCCTTAACAAACCAAGCATTATGTGTTGAAGGGTCGCTAACTACGTCAAAACCAACAAGTTCGTAGTCATCCTCAACCATAAGGACACCCATCTTTGATGAAACGGAACCAAGTCCACGGGATGAAAGACCAATCTTGATACCTTCTAAAAGAAGATTTGCGGTCTGGTCACCCTCACAAGAAATGATTCCATACTTTCTGAAACCAGGACTTGTAATAATTTCAACCTTTCCACAAAGTGTATTTCCCTGCCACCAAGTTTCAACGATATTGATTGCGACTCGGCTCAGGTCAATAGTGGACTCGGAAGGGTGATTCAATTCAGCGATTGCCCTTCTCTCGCTAATTTTTTCCTGATATTTGTCAACTTCCCTTTTGAGGATTGCTTCCGGATAAATTCTTCCGTTTGCATTTTCAGCACCATATCTTTGAAGAACAGCGTTGAAGATGAGCGGGTGTGGGCAATAGAAATCACCCTCTTTTCGTGCGGTGTTTATATCCTCAAACAGCTTCTTGTTTCCGGCAAGGTCAAGGGAGATATATCCGTCGTTTTCAATAAGAAGACCAGTACCAGTCTGTCCCTTTTTTATTTCAACAAGCTTACTCTTATCCATTTTGTCTAATCTTTTTAAGGACACTCTTATAGATTGCTTCCGTCAGTTTCTCTCTTTTTGCCTCTTCTTCGGCCTGAACCATCTTTCCATATTTCTTTATATCGTTTTTGAGAAACCTAACAATTTGCTTAGCCTCACCAAACCCAAGGTAAAGCCCAAGTTCCTCACAATAGTCAAGAATGGTGTTTGGATAACTGCCGTAGTAATCCTTTGACATCATTGCACCTTTTACAAGATGTCCTTTATCTTGCTGAGACCAACACCAACGCTGGCCAAGAGCACGCATAACCCTTTCATTTGAACGGACCTTTTCCGCCTTAGCAACAAGATATTCCGGAAGTTCGTCACTTTTTGGTTGATATATCGGACCTTCATAGCCATATCTTTCTTTTGCCAACATCTGGATTTTATCCCAAATTTTTGTAAGTTGGGAGCCAATTGAAGACGGGGACATGCATACGCCAAATTCTTGCTCAAGAACATATATCATATCCTTTTTTGCCTCGGTGTCGTTTCCTCTCTTTCCGTTTCCATAATAGCTACTTAAAACCTGGGCATACTCTTTTGCAAGTCTGTCCATTACTTTTTCGTTTGCCAGTATTTGTTCTGCTAATGCCATAACTTAATTAAAATTCTTCTGGACGCATGCAATTGTCCGTTATTATATTTTTATCGTCCTTTCTCTTTGACATCTTATTTGTAAAGGACGTTTGTTCCTTATTGCTCAATGCCTTGCTTATAATCTTCTCAGCATATATCTTTCCCTTTTCGGTCTTTGCCATCATTTCAGAGAACACGTTAAAGAATGTTTCTGGTTTAAGTTTTGAAAGTACCTGATAAATGTATGGCATATCACTTGTGTCTGTGTCTTCAAAGTATTCCGTGAAGATATTCCACATATATGGGCCGATTCTCATCTGCCACGGCTCTGCTTTGAGGTAATCGGTCTTCTTTAATATATAGTTCGTTCGTTCCCTTTCTTTCGGGAGGCCATGAGACGAAAAAAGTTCCATGAAACCCCTAATAAGTTCTGAAAGAAGGACCGGGAATATTACACCCTGTGCGCTAATTGTTACAAGCTCATCCTGAGGACCGTATTTCACATTAACGATACCAATTTGTTTCCTGTCCTTATCGGTAATACCAAGGTCTGAGCTGCTGAAAATCATATAGTTATTCAACGCAATCAGCTCCTTGTACATCTGGGGGAGCCTACTGTCAATATCATAAAGGTCTTCAATATATCCCCTTATATTCTCAGACATCCTCATGCCAGCACCCATGTTAAGTGCATTCAGGAAATATCTCTTTGCAACTTGACCATCAATGCCATTCAAATCGGCAACGTCTCTCACACTGAAATCAACATCTCCATCAAATGGTTCAACCGGCGCAATGTCATCGCCGCCCTCAATTTTATCTACAAGCTTGGTTTCAATTTTAACAGTTTCGTCCGGTATTGAAAAAAGGTCAATTACATAGTTTGAGGCCAATTTCTCAAGGGCGTTTTTATTCAGTGATTCAATCTTCTGGCATTTTACAAGAAGTTCTTGGAATGCACCTTGAATATCTTTTGCCTTAACAGAATCAATTGAACCAATGTTCTTTAATGTCTTTTTTGCATCCTCATATTGTGTCATCAGCGCTCTCTCCATGAACCTCTCACCTGAGCCACCCATAAACATGGAATTACTACCATACGGGCACTTGGCGATACCGTTCATAATATCCACCGAAAGAGCGTCCCTAAGAACACTCTCTCTAAGCTGTTTCGCCATACTCTCGCTGATGTACATTGTCTTCATTTTAGATTCCAAGCCTTTCCAAAAACATTTCTTCTTTTTCCCCGTTTATATCATTGTTGCTGAAAATTGAACAGATATATTCTGGAAGGTCAGCACCGTTCATAAATGCATCTTTAACGCCGTCAATCTCTTCCGGGAATATCTCCTCAATGGCATCAAAAATATCCTTCAAACGGCAATTACCAATCCCCTTCCTAAGTCTATCAGCATTTTCCTGGGTTTCCATGAACATTTCGTTGAGCTGCCTCTTCGAAAAGACCTTGCCGGTCCTTCTCATTTCAAGCATACGCCCAAGTTCAACCTGACGTTTTGAAAAACGGGCTTCTTCCATAGTAATAGATTGGGTGGAACTTACTCCAGTATTTCCTGTATTTGCAATTACTTGACCAGCATTTGCGATTTCTTGGTCTGTTGTTGCTGGATTTAGGGCAACGCTCGGACCACTAGGTTTATTAGGGTTCATAAATGTTCCGACACCACCGTTTTTTTGCATATTTGTTGTCGCTTGTGTAATTTTTGCATTAAGACTATTTCTACTCCCGTCAAAACTACCCATGACATTACTCATTGCAGCCTCGTTAATTGCTTTCAACTGCTCAGGGCTTATAATCATTCTTGTCATTTTTTAAGATATTTTACTCTTATAAATATCAGCTATAACCAGGTTTTAATCAAGAGGTGAATCAAATGGGGACTTCTTTCCGACGTTCTTTTTCACCTTTTTCTGCTTTCTGTCAGTTTCATCCTCATCTTCTTCCTGAGACCTGAATGTTTCATGAAGTCTTTGCTGTACTTTCTTTAAGCGACCCTTGGTGATTTCCATCATAACGCCCTGTCCTCCCTGGTCCGGAGTTGGAGCAGCTGCAGGTTCTTCTGCGCCAGCCATATCTTCCGGCTGTGCCTCGTCACGATTAAGAAGACTCTTTGCATAATTTCTTACGGCTTCTTTATCGTCATCACTAAGCTGGTCAATGATTGAAGCGGTGCTGTCGTCGCCGTCAGCCTCGCCGCCTTCCATTCCCATGCCATCACCTTCCATTTCAGGGTCCTCAGTCGGCATTCCTGCGTTCGGGTCTTCTGCCATATTACCGATTCCAGCGCCAATTTCTGGGTCTGCACCCATTGGGTCTGGGGCACCAGCATTAGCTGTCATATCCGCTTCTGGTACTGGCATTTCAGTTCCCTGGGCTGGTACTGGAGCAGCTGAAGCATCACCTGCCGGTTGCGGTGCCGGAGATGATGCCTCATTATTCTTTTTAATCTTTATGACTTTCTTCTCGTTAAGGGAAGATATTACTTCACTTTTTTTTTATTTTCGTTAACCTGCTTCATCACAGAATTGGTAATCTGTGCAACAAGCTCATCGAATGGAGTGCTGTCGCCCTTCCCCTTTCCGAAAGGCTCCTCACTGTATACACTCTCATCGTTCCAGTCACGATTTACCTGGAATTTGTCTTCTCCGGTCTGAGGGAGGGTAAAAGGCTTCTTACGGTAGCCAGGGTGGTCACCGAATACGTGAAGTTCATCCTCATTAAGAATGTCGTTTACAACAGATTCAACGATACTGTTCATCTTTGCAGCCTTAGCCTCGTCAAGAGAGTTGTCAAAATCAGCATCGTTCTTGTCGCGCCCAAACTGGTCAAAACAATTTTCATTGTCATCTTCCTCGTCTTCATCTTCGTCCTCATCGCCGAACATTTCGTTGATAGACTCCCTTACAAGCTGACGGAACTTTCTGACAATGTTTTCATCAAGCTCAATTTCAGGGTCTTCTTCCTCATCACCGAGTTCTTCCTCATCGTTAAATTCGCCCTCTTCCGGCTCCTCTTCGAATTCATCACCTTCTCCATCAAATTCGTCATCGCCAAGCTCGTCCTCATCGTCAAGGTCAAGTTCGTCCTCATCGCCGAATTCATCATCCTCATCTTCGAAATCAAATTCGTCGTCATCAAGGTCTTCTTCGTCGCCGAGTTCTTCCTCATCGTCAAGGTCAAGGTCCTCGTCGTCATCAAGGTCTTCCTCGTCACCGAGTTCTGCTTCCTCGTCACCGAGTTCGTCTGCATCATGTAATCCCATTTCAGCATCAAGGTCAAGGTCTCCCTCATCGCCAAGACCCTCTTCACCACCAAGTTCTTCCGGTGCTACGGAATCAAGTTCCTCAGTGTCAACTGGTTCGTCACCGAGTTCAAGGTCTTCTTCACCTTCCTCAGGCATAAGACCAGTACCGCACTCAGCCATTCCACCACACTCTTCCATTGACTCGTTAACGCGTGCAACCTTACCACCACTTGGGTTCTCAGATGCTACGGAATCCTTAACCTTAGGGGTTGCACCCTTATCAAGGTCATAATCCTCTACGTCGTTGGAGTCAGGACCAAAAGTTGAACTGTGCTTCTCAGGGTCACCACCGTCAAATTTGATAGCTCCTCTGTCTTCCTCAGGCTTACCTTCCTTGGTGAAAGGATAATCCTTATCGCCGGAATTTGCATGCTCTGCCTCTGGCTGGCTCTTGAAAGGAGTTGAGCCAATTTCAGTAGCCTCGTTCATAATGACGCAAGCGTTACGCATAATCTGACGCTGACGGGCAAGCTCGTTCTTCATCTTCTCAGTTCCCTCAATAACAAGGTCTTCCTTCTTGTAAGGGTCAAGAGCTTCAACATTAACCTTGCGGTTCTCGTCATAAGCCTCGTTGATGGAACCAAGCTTAAGCTCAAACTGCTTCAAAGCGTTGGTGTAGCTGTTATACTCATAATTGGTCTTGTTCATAACGCCACCAATATACTGGTAAGCCTCTGCGATGGTTTCTTTACCAGGAGTGGCTACTTTTACGAAGTACTTGCTGTTCTCACGGATAATTCCATAGTATTTTCCGTCAGCAGCCTGTGCTTTGTATTCAAGAGAATATGTGCTGATAGGCTTAGCCTCTTCGTTAACACTTCCGTAGTTAATGAGGTCCTTCATGCGGCTCAGCTGGTCATTAAAGTTAGACATTTCAGTGTATCTTTTTTACAATTATTTTCTTTATGCTATTTTAATCCCAATAGTTTTCTTATAAATATCGTGTAAATGCGAAAAAAGTTTTACAGGCTGTTTATTTTATCATATGTGAGGTCCCTGAGCTTTAACAGCTTTCCGATATAATCGCTTCGCCTTAAGGCTTTGAAGATTATATTTCCGTCACACATTTCTCGCCCGTACTTTCCAAGGTCATCTTTACGCATCTTCTTGATTTCATCAAACATTTCGGCTGCGTCCTTTGCGACCTTCTCCATTTCGTATTCGTCGTCCTTATGCTTTTTATAAATATCTATTAAACAGTCAATTTTATTCATGTAGGTTGAAACCATCTCCCTGACGTGCTTCTTGTTTACTTTTCCAGAACGAAGATTATCAAGGTCGGGTTCTGTCAGCCATTTGTCTTTATCTATTGAATAAACACCACTGGAAGCGTGAGGCTCGTTTGCATCTTGGACATAAACCTCAACCGGGAAACCAAAGATTCTGAGATTCTTATGTTTCTCGTTCCAGGCATTCTTTTTCAAAGTAAAGTATTCACGCACGAAGTCAGTCCTCTCGTCAACATCCTCATAATCAACAAGGATGTGAAGGTCAATGTCTGAATACTTTTTGTTCCAATTGTAATTTGCTATGGAGCCGGTAATGATAATGTCTTCCGGTTCAACCCAATCAACATCAAGGGAGTTAAAGAAATCATCAGCAATATCAAGAAGTTTCAGGCGGATTCTTGTATCAAGGTGTCCGTCATCCCAGAACTTAGGATTGAGATGTTTTTTAATATTGAAAGAAGAAAGGTCAACATCATCCGGTTCAACAATTTCAGCCTCAATTTCGTCAATTCTATTCCAGTTTTCAATGTTGTCCGGGTCTCTCCTATTCTTCAAATCTTTCAGTGCTTTTTTAACGTTGATTGATTCATTGAGTTCCTTCGTCTTCTTCATCTTCTCGGTCCACTCCCTGAATATGATGTTTCCGAGAAGGAACGCCTCGCCCTCAATACTTCTGAGCCTCCTGTCGGCTTCAAGGTCGCCACCAGTTCCCCAGTCCTTATCCGGGTTCTGGAGGTTCTGCATGTGGTGGATAAACTCGTGGGCGACAGTTCTCAAAACATCCTTAGGGTGTCTTCCATCGGTAAAGACGACGACTTTTTTCTCATCCGGGGAATAATATCCAGTCTTGACGAAAATGCCGTCCTGTTCTTCCGGATTAAGTTCAATTTCCGGTAGCGGGTCAATCCTAAGGTGTTGCTCCCTCATGAATTCAATAAGGGACTTTATGTATTTGTTGTAATCCACTTTCTTTTCTGTTTCCTTTGATTCACGCAAAGCACCGTAACCTTGTTCCTGCTCAATATCATCACCCTTCCAATCAGCAGTGAAATTACCTTTTGACGTTGAAAGCCTATATCTGAAAGTTCCATCAAAACTTTCATATGGCTCGCACTTATTGACTATTGGCAGGAATATTTCAGCCGTGCCGTTGTTAAACCATCTTACTGGCATGATGACCGGATTGTTTGCGTTTTTAGTCCACAGGTCAACCATTACCTCACCAATATTGAAATCTTCACCCCTTTCTTTCTGTATTGCAAGTAAAGCCTCAATGCAGTTATCATATATTTGTTTTGGATTGTCGCTATATGAGTAGAAACTTATGATATTGCAACCATGCCCAAACCAAAATCTTCCAGTTCGCCTCCCGTCAATCTTTAATTCGGAAGGCCTGCCATATTCATCGGGAGTGACTTTACGACTACTAACCAAATAGGCTTGAAGATTACCGTGCAAATTTCCTGGCGGGGCAACAAATATCTGACCCTTTGAACCATCTTTGCGAATAAGGCTCATAAAAGCGATTGCATTACTGAAATAGCAGTCATAGTAATGCCCGTCAAATCTAACGCAATCAGTACTTTCATTTACGGTGTGTCCATATGGTTCAAGCCCATCTTCCTCCATTCCAATTTCGTATTCCTCGTCCTCTGGCTCTGCGGCTTCCATCATACCGCCATAAACGACCCCGTCCATAACACCGGCATTCACCCTGTTATGGACCTGAGCCATTGCGGAAGGCTTCTTTTTAGATTTCTTATGTTTCTTCTTTTCCTGAATCATCTTATTCTCCAAGAAGGACTCTCGGGTCAAATGACTTGAAGTCCAAACCAGTGGTCTTGAGTTTCTGGTCAACTATATTCATGGCAGAAGGCTCATATTCACCATCAACCTTTTCATCAAGCAGACTCTTTGTTTCGTCAGCATTTGCAACATAATCAGCAACAATTAACTGGTCAACGATGCCGATACCGGTTTTCTTGATGTTCTCGCGTGCTGCAAGCGGAGTAGGAATAAAATCCCTCTGTTCCTTAGTAGGTTTAACAAATTTCATATTGAATATCTTTTTATAACGATAAATAGTCAATATAAAACAAAAAAGGACTGGTTCTTGCCAGTCCTTTAATGAAGTTATGCTTTGGAATTAAGCTGATTTGACAACGGTGTAAACAGTGTGTTCAACCTCATCAATCGTTTCAGTGGTAACTTTGACTTCGCAACCTTCCGCAACAAAATTCGTATGCTCACCCTCTGAACCGCAGTCAGCCGGATTGAAATCATAGAATTTAGGACCAGAAGTCTTTGAAGTGGAAGATATTACAATGTTTGCGGTACCAGCCTGATATGGGGCATCAAGGCAGTTGATAAGGTAGCCAGCAGGATTTGCGGTTGACCTGAATGAACCACCAGTAATGTTAATAAGACCATTCATGCAGTAAATCAAACAAACATCTGATGTGATATAGTTACCTGATTTGATATTGATTGTAGCATTCTCCTGGCAGACAACAACAGGGTCCATTGAAAGGGTTGTTGCAGTCTTTGTTGAACCGAGTGAAAGATTAAGGGTTGAATCCCCCTTTGCAATAAACACAGGATTACGGAGGGTGCTTTCATCTGGGCTACTACCGCTTGTGTTGGTGTTGGTAATATTACCGCCAGTGATTGTGAGTTCCTGGTCAGACCTGAGTAAGAACATGCAGCCGTTGTTTCTACCGGAAGTGATAATGTCGTGGTTACGAAGATTGAAGGTCTTAGTAGGGCTTCCGAATGTAGGTGTTGTGTACTGGAACATTCCGTCATCCTCTGTGATATCAAACATAAGGTTAACAGTACCACCACCGTTTCCAAGAAGGTCGGTAACCTCAGTCTTTGTATTAGCTGACCATACAATAGGTCCACCCATTCCACCGACAACTTTCTTAACCGCTTCAAAATCAGCAAGCAGCTTGTTATAGTCAACAGCATTTACCTTTGCAGCAAGTGCCTCATCAACATCGGCTGCATTAGCCTTAACCTCAGCAAGCTCAGTAAGGCCAGAATTAATTTCGTTGATAGCCTCATCCTGTTCAGCATCCTTAGCTGCAAGAACACCGGTAGCAGCTGCAATTTCGGCAGTAACATCGGCTGCAAGAGCATAAGGAGTAAGGTCAGGTATTACGATGGCATCAACCTTTGCATCAACAGCCTCAAGTTCGTCCTTGGTGGCTCTGAGTGCAATTTCAGCATCCTGTTCAGCGTTAGCTTCGGCAAGGCCAGCAAGCTTCTCATCAACAGAATCAAATTCGTAGGTGAGAGTTTCAACTACACCAGAGAGTGTATTGATATCATCGTTAACGGATGCGATAGCAGCGTCAACATCGGCAGTCTTGGCGTATTCGGAGAGGTCAAGTGTCTGTGTTCCAATCTCTTCCCAAGCGTCATTGACATAAACATACTCAGTATAGACATTTTCTTGCTCGTCACCAGTAGCAAGCAGATAGAAAGTTGCGGTATCACCAACAGCCGGAAGCTCATCAACAATGAGAATCTTGAACTTAGGGAGAGCAACAATCTCTTCGTGAAGCTCAGCAATAGCTGCCATTCTGGCAACAGTCTCAGCTGAAACAGCTTCTTCAACCTCAGCCTTTGTAGCAAAATCATCAACTACTGGAATCTGGTCAACAGTGGCAATCTGCTTGTTGTCGTTGATTGTGACAACACCATCCAGTGAGTTAAGGTTTGTATGGAGACTTGAAGTACCGAAATCGGCAACATCCCACTTTGAAACCATTGCAAGGTTATAAGTGGTTCCATCCTGTGCGGTACCAAGAATATTGTCATGATTCTTAAGAATGATGTGGTTTCTTCCTGGAACAGATTCAACCCATTCAACCTTCTTGGCAATTTCAGCATCTTGTTCAGCGTCTTTTGCCTCAACAGCCTGAAGGGCCTCTTCTCTTGCGGTAACCTCAGCATCAAGTGCGGTAGTTACAGCGCCGATTGCGGCAACAGCAGCAGCATCACCCTGAGCCCTTTCGTCAGCCTCCTGATTGATAGCCTCATCAACTGCAGATTTGACAGCAAGAGGAGCAACCGCTTCTTCAAGTTCTGTCTTAGTAGCAAGTGCTGAAATATCCTGGTGCTCAGTAAGGAACTTTGCGTCGGCTTCGTCCTTGGTATAAACAGCGTCAGCGTCAGCCTTCTCATCAAGAGCAGCATCCACATCAGCCTTTACAGCAAGCGGAGCAACAGCCTCTTCAAGCTCTGTCTTTGATGCGAGGCCAGAAATGTCCTGATGTTCGGTAAGGAACTTCGCGTCGGCTTCGTCCTTTGTGTAAACAGAATCAGCGTCGGCCTTGAGTGCGAGAGCATCTTCAACATCAGCCTTTACAGCGAGAGGTTCAACAGCATCTGAAAGTTCATCCTTAGTTGCAAGGTTGGAAATATCCTGATGCTCGGTAAGGAACTTTGCATCAGCCTCGTCCTTAGTGTAAACATCGCTTGAATTTGCCTTTTCGTCAAGAGCAGCGTCAACTTCGTCCTTTACAGCAAGAGGAGCGATAGCAGCGTCAACTTCGTCCTTGGTATAAACGGCATCAGCATCGGCCTTAAGTGCAAGGGCAGCATCTACGTCAGCCTGTACTGCGAGAGGGGCGATAAGAGCGTCAACTTCGTCCTTTGTATAAACACCGGCAAAAGCTGCTTCCATCTCGTCCTTTGTAGCATAGCCAGAGAGGTCAACCATTGGTCCAAGTTTCTCCCAGGCACCGTTAGAATAAACGTATTCCTCGTAAAGATTGCCAGCTTCCTCAGAAACTTTAAGGAGATAGATTGTTGCGGAGTCACCTTCGGCTGGAAGTGAATCAACAACCTCAATCTTAAACTTTGGAACTTCGCTTATCTTCTCATTAAGCTCTTCAACTGCGGCTTCTCTTGCGGCAGTCTCATCAGCAATAGCGGAAGTGTTACTTGCGATTGCGGAAGTGTTGTCGGCAATCGCAGCAGAATTTTCAGCGACGGATTCACTCTGCGTAGCAACAGTTTTTGAAAGGTTTTTAACGGCCTTCTTTGTCTCCGCAATTTCTTCGGAGCTTTTTCCGGCCTTCTCTCTCACAACTGAAACATACGGAACAAACCCGACGTTTTCATTGTAGTTAAAATCAAACATACTTTAATCTATTATAATAGCTATTATTTTAAGATAAATAGCCAGTTACAATAGAAAAGCCGGAGCGAAAGCCCCGGCAATGTTTGATTTTTTTGTTCTTTATTTGTATTCCTCAATTATACCCGTTTCAGTGTCCAATACGAATGGTTTCCGGCAATCAAGGTCCATAACCCACTCAGTTATAATTGGTTGGTTTTCAAGCTGTGTGTGACCGCAAACGAATACAACGTCATCGTAATCACTTTTCAGTTTTCCTTCGTCCATTCCCCTTGCATATTCACGGATGTCAGCCCACACCATTGAACCATCATCCCAGCCATCCCATCCACGGAACAGAGAGTATACCCCGATTGCATATTCAAAGTCGTGTGTTGACCTTGTATCAAAGTTTCTCCCGTCATCATAAGCGGCATGAAGAAGGTTGTTGAAATAATCTGCTGGCGGAAGCTCATCACCATCCCACTTGAACAGCTTATCCTTAATCCACTTGTCAAACCAACCCTTCCTGACACCGGAATGTGAGAAGAAAAACCGCTTATCACCAACTTTTGTTTCCCAAGCAAGGTCAAACATTTTCATATTGTCGGTGAATAGACCGTTCAGCTTGTTCCAATTCGTAAAATCCGTACGGCATTCACAGATACTGCTGTTGATGTAACTGAAATCGTGGTTTCCCATAAGAAGGACAACTTTATCCGGATTTTCCTTCTTGAATTTTAATACCTCTTCAAATACATCAATGGCCTTCTTGTTGCTAATTTCCTCATACGGATACGGAGAAACATAGTCCCCAAGGAATACAATCTTCTCAAACTCATCCTTATGATTTAGGCAGGCATCTTTCCAGAACTGCCTGCCATGTACATCCGGTAAAATCAATATCTTTCCCATAGTTAGTTCTTTCTCAGACTTCCAATTTCCCAAGACAGTTCATCGGCTTTGCTTTCAGCATCATCAATCGCCGCGTTGTAACCTTCTTTGTAACCCTCATCATAGGCTTCCTCATCCCATAGTTCCCGGTCATCCCCAGATACTCGTTTGAACACTTCATACATGCAAGTGATTGTTTCGGCATCATTTCTATCAATACCGAGTTCAATACAAATGTCTTCAATCACCGGGGCGTAAAGGAATACTGCAGCCGGTTTCTCAAGGCTAATGTTTCTCATAACCAATTAAATTAAAATTAAATTAACATGTGTCTTCTAAGTATATTTTCAGCTGTTCCGCTTATCTTCGTGTTATCCCTGACGAAAGCAATGTCATCGGAAGAGGCAGCAGTCATGGCAGCATCCCTCTCACGGTCACTTTCAAATCCACCAACCGTATTCTTGATTTGAGGATTGATATTTCTCGGGGCTTCCAGCATATGATAGACCGTAATCCTGTTCGGGTCAACGCCAAGTATGTCAACAAGATAATTTTGGGCCATGATGTCAACCCCGTAATAATCTCCAACCACAAATCGGCAATCCGGAACATCACTGATAATCGTTTCAAGGGCAATCTTGTAATTTCTCTCAAACTCGTCCTCGGTTATGTCCCTGTGGCCCGAAATGAAATAGGTGACTTCCTTAGCCTTTTCCCTGTCAAGAAGTTCCTGGAACCCACGGTCAATGTACTCCTGTGAAAGTGGGGCTATTTTCTCATATTCATAACCTCTTTTCTTCACGACCTGATTGAACGCCTTTCCGTTTGAACCATCCAGTCCGCCACCAACCATGACCACGTAGTCTGCCAGGGATACCTTTTTATATTTATAGGTAGAGCCATTATTGAACACCACGGTAAGGTCGCCGTAATTTTCTTCCGGGTCCTCCACCATTTCAGTGTATTTCAACATTGAAGAGTTGTGCCAGACCTTTTCGGTCAATGTTTTCTTGTCGTAATATTTTCCTGCGTATGACATAATTTAATCCACTAATACAATGTTAAGATACAAAAAAATATTTATATATCAAAATGCTCCTGCCAGAAACAAATTTGTTTTTTTGGAAAAAAGGATGTATTATTGGAATAGAAACATTTAATAAACGCATAATGACTCAGAACGAAAATTACACAAACGAGCTTAATAGGCTCCTCGGTTTCATGGAAAACACGCTGGGTAAGGAAATGCCTACACCAGTTCTTACGATTGAGTATTTCATCCTTGCAATCTTTGACCAGAAGGATTCAACCGTCTATAAGATTATTGACGATTGCTGCTCAAACATGGCGAAAAGCCGTATCTACACGACTTATCGGCAAATCCTGCAAGGAAGAGCCCTCAGTGCCATCAAGCCGAACCGGGAAATCAAGTATGATTCAAAACTGACAGAAACACTCGCCGGTGCAAACAAGGAAAAAGAAATGCTTGGGGCTGAGAAACTTGGCTCTGAACACGTCTTGCTTCATATCCTTGCAGACGATTCACCCGATAACAGTATTAGAAAAGTTTTCAATGGTGCTGGATTGTCTTATCCCGTCCTGTTGGAGAAAATAACTTCCGGAGGTGTAAAGATTTCCGGAAACAAGGTTGCAAACAACAGCAACCCAATGAATATTAACTTAGCCGGTGAAGGTGGCGATTCGTCAATAAAGATTATCAACACACCAGGAGGACCGGTTGTTATCAAATCTGCATCCTTCAACGGTGACCCGAATGAGGTTCCACCTGAAATCCTCAAGATGCTTGGTCTTGCGGAGAACGGCGGAATCATGAACGGCATGCCCGGAGTACAGAAAAGCGGTGGCAAGAAGTCAAAGACTCAGTTCATTGACCAGTATTGTACGGATTTGAACGCCCAGGCCGAACAGCACATGATTGACAAGCTTGTTGGTCGTGAGAACGAGATTGACAATATCATCCGTACTCTCGGGAGAAGAAAGAAGAACAATGTCATCATCGTTGGCGGTGCTGGTGTTGGAAAGACTTGTCTTGCTGAGGGCCTTGCATACAAGATTGTTGAAGGAACGGTACCTAAGTTCTTGAAAAACAAGAAGTTGGTTTCTCTTGACATGACCGCACTTATGGCAGGTACCACGCTGCGAGGCATGTTTGAAGAGCGAGTTAAGGGACTTCTGGATGAAATCAAGGCATCCGGTGAATATATTCTCTTCATTGACAATATCGGAACCGTGATGGGGAACAAGACCAAGAACGACTACGACATTGCAGCCATGCTTTCCCACTCCCTTGATAACGGCGAGGTACAGGTTATCGGAACATCTGACTTCTCGTCATTCCGTAGTACCTTTGACAAAGACCCTACTCTGCTCAGACGATTCCAGAAACTCATCATTGAGGCCCCTTCAAAACAGGATTCCAGAAATATCCTTGAAGGTGTTCAACAGAATTACGCTGATTATCACAACGTTACATATAGTCAGGAGGCGCTTGACGCTTGCGTTGACCTCGCTGACAAGTACATCACCGAAAGGAACCTCCCGGATTCCGCCCTTGACATCCTTGACGAAGCTGGCGCACTAATCGGTACTGAAAACGATACCGAGTCAAAGGAAATCATTGACCTCCGCGAGAAGATTTACAAGTTAAAGGCCGACATTGAGAAGCTTAAGAAGGACAATAAGTACGACGAGGCCGATGAGCTTGAAAAGGAACAGAAACGGGCGGCGAATAACCTTGCCGAGTTCGTAAAGAGAGAGGAGGAATACAAGAAAGCCCACAGGCCGATTGTCAATGTCAATACAATCCTTGACATTGTTTCCTCAAAGACCGGAATTCCAATCAACAAGCTTTCCTCTGACGATAAGAAGAAACTCGTTAATATTGATGAACGCCTTAAACAGAATGTTATCGGGCAGGACGAAGCCATTGATATCATCTGCAAGGCTCTCAAGAGGAACAGAGTTGGCTTCAAAAAGAACGGTTGCCAATTCTCAGCCCTTATGCTTGGTAAGACTGGTGTTGGTAAGACATTGATTGCAAAGCAGTTGGCTAAGGAGATGTTCGGAGATGAGAATGCTCTTATCCGCTTTGACATGAGTGAATATCCGGACAAGACCGCCGTGAATAAGCTCATTGGCTCAAATCCTGGCTACGTCGGTTATGAAGAGGGTGGACAGCTTACCGAGGCCGTCAAGAACAGGAAATATTGCGTTCTCCTTCTTGACGAGATTGAAAAGGCCGACCCTGAGGTGTATAACATCTTCCTCCAGGTGCTTGACGAGGGCTTCCTTACCGACAACTCAGGACAGAGGGTTGACTTCAAGAATGTCATCGTTCTCTTCACCTCAAATGCCGGTGCCAAGGCTGCAAGTGATTTCGGTAAGGGAATCGGGTTTAATTCTAATGAGGAAGAGAATCAGAAGAGAATTCTCCTCAAACAATTGAAGAACAAGTTCCCTCCGGAATTCCTCAACCGACTTGATAATGTAATCTATTTTAATGCCTTGAAGGATGATGACCTTCGTAAGATTATCCGCCTTGAAATCAGCAAGCTTCAGGAGAGAATGCTTGAAATAGGCTACACGATGACTTATGACGAAGGAACCGTTGAATACATCCTTGACATAGTGAAAGAAGAGAAGGAATATGGCGCAAGGCCTATCGTCAGGGCAATCCAGGACGAGATTGAAGATAAGATTACAGACCTTGTACTTGAAAACGACTACTCAGGACATACCTTTGAAGTTGTAGCCCAAGCCCAATCTTTGAATGTTTCTTAACGCTTGGGAATTTCCGAATCCCTCCAGTCATCCGATTGGAGGGATTTTACTGTATGAAAGACTATTTATCTCTATAAGAAATACCTGTACAATGAAGAAGTTAATTATTACAGAAGAACAGGTGCATGCTCTGAGCAATATAATCGGTCAGAACAAAGATGAGAAGCTGCCGGAAAAGTCTGGGCCATACATCGTTAACCCGGAAAACGTCCTTCTCGTCAAAAAGTATCTTGACACGAACTTCAAAAAGGGGCAGCTTGACAACATCGGCCCGGACGGTTTCCCGGCAAAGGTCAGAATCGTCGGAATGATGTCGTCAAACGGTGAAATCCTGCAGAACCTTGGGGAAATGCAGCTTGAAGACCTCCTGATTGAGAAGTTCAAGAATATGTTCATTGATAAAGTTGAACGCCAGAAGTTTTTGCACCAGGTACTCCAAGACTGGTTTAATGATAAGATAGGGATGTTTGGAAACCTGTCAGTTAACATTTTGAAGTAACATGAACGTGGTATTAAGTGAAAATCAATTCAAAAAATTATACGAAGAGTTATCAAAAGAAGAAATTGACCAGAGAGCGAACGAGGCGAACATAAATCCAAGCGACGCACAGAAAGAGGCCGGAAACTACAAGATGGGCCATGTGAGGGTAAGAGGATTTGACATAACGATTGAAAACCCGATAGGAAGCAAGAGATACTACGGGAAGGACAAGAAAAAGTACAATGTGATGCAGAACCATTACGGGTACTTTACCAAGACAAAGGGAAAGGATGGCGACCAAGTTGACGTATTCATCGGCCCTGATGTTGAAAGATTTGAAAAGGTCTATGTCGTTGACCAGAAGATGAACGGAAAGTTTGATGAGAGCAAGGTAATGTTTGGTTTCTCCTCAAAAAAGGAAGCAAAGGCCGCATATTTCTCAAACTTTGACAAAAACTGGCACGGCTTCATGCACATAACCGGCGTATCCCTTACAACCTTCAAGAAGTGGCTCTATCGTGGAAGAAAACAGCGTCAACCGTTTGCGGACTATGTTGAAATACAGAAAAAGAAACTGAACGAGGAAAGGGAGAGGGAGCTTAAAGACATTATGGGAGACCTTTCCTGGGAACCGATAAGAAAAGAGGATAAGATGAACCTGGTGAATAAGGAAACCGGAGAATATCTTTCCCCGGAATGGTTCAATTGGTGCGGTTATATGGAAGATGGAATTTGTGTCGTAAGAGATGACCACGGAAAATATAACTACCTCCTTAACGACGGAACACTTCTTCTTGACGATTGGTATGATGATTGTGAAGAATTCAGGAATGGAAAGGGTAGAATCGTCCATGATGAGGTTGTGGATGGTCAGTACCGTGTGTTCACCAATTACGTGGACAGAGAGGGAAACCTTCTTGGTGATTGGGAACTCTCAAGATAAATGATAAAATTGTCTAAGATGGGAAAAACAGTTAAACTTGATGAACAGAGTCTCCGAAAAATTATCATATCGGAGATAAAGAACTCCATTGGTAAAAATAGTTTGAATGAAGTTCACATAAAAACCACCGACGAACTTGCTGATGGAGATTATGGGAGAATGTGTGGTATGCTCAGAGGGAAAATAGAATCCCTGTATATGTTGAAAGACTATTGCAGGACACTTGAGGAATTACAAAAGCTAATCAGTGATATATTTGACAATCTGATGGCATAAACATAGAAACAATAAACCACGGACCGAAATCCGTGGTTTTTTCTTATGCTATAATCTTACATCTGTTCAAGTAAGGTTTTCCGTTTCCAGATAATTGCATTGTGCCATCTACAGTTAGTGTCATACCCTCCCGGAAATCAATTGGGAATTTCGGCGCACCTGTTTTGAAGTCCTTTGTATAGATAAAGAATTCAAAGCCAGAACTTGTCGTTACGACTATGCACTTATCAAACACCTTTGAAACCAATACTTTCTCGTTCCTGAGTCTGTCTCCAATATCCAAGTTACCTTTTTCTTTCGTTACACTGGTTGTTTCAGGGGCACTACTCATTTTAACCTTGTCAAGGGTAGTGAACATTGAGCCTCTTGAAGTAAATCTTGAATACATTCCACTTACAGTCACTTCTTTACCGACATATAAGTCAGGCTCCATCTCCCAAAGGAACCAAGTAAGTCCGTATCTTGTCCCGTTTTCCTCGGTGATTGCTTGTACTGCCAGATAAGGACTTCCGCTTTTGCTTGTTTTCCGTTCAATATTACAGATTTTACAGGCAAATGTCTTATACCCGCCAAACAATGGATACTGCTGGACTTCGCCAAAATTCTCTTTATCAGCCTCCATCCTCTTGCCGGAAGCCTTTGCGGTGAAATATGCTTGTATTGCATAAGGAATAGCCCAGTTGCTCATGATGCTGCGAGCAAAAGCCTTGTCGTCCCCACTTGTCATATTTATACCAGCAACTTTAACTTTTTCCATGAAGTCGCTGAGGCTACCGCTTTCAAGACTTCTGAAGAATGCATTACCGTTCCTTGTAAAATCGGTCATGTATCTCGTAACCTCAAAAAGGTGGCTTTTATAAAACATCGCTTCTTGGCCCTCCTTATTGTACTTAATGCTCTCCGCCCGCTGAAGGAGGCTCCTATAATCAAACTTAGCCTTTTTATCAAGAACACCATCCATCATCATAACTGAAATAATGTATCTTATTTCGTTGATTGAGACATTATCGCCTTCAAATGGACTAGCAAAATCCTCACCAAGTTTGTTAAGGCCCGCCATATAGTTACTGAGTTTTTCAAGGACATCTATACCAAAAATCTTGGTAGCACAGTTCCTTCCATAGAAATACAGTTTGTCAGACTTGTCCATGAAAATGTAGTAAAAGCTTCTTGATGTTTTCTTTCCACAACCGTCGCATTTAATCTTTGCGCTTATCTTTTTGAGATAATCCCTCATTGAGAAGTTATCCTTGAATTCGTCGGTCAATTTTACATCAGAATAGAGTGCTTCTGTATCCTCCTGGTCTGCATTTGTATATGGCTGGACAACGCCAACGAATTTATATCCACCGAGTTTGAAACCACCCTTTGAGAATGTAACATGACAGGTATAGCCGGTAGCATCAACATCACCTACTCTGTATCGTTGGTCTGGTACGCCTGGAACGCGTTTGAAGTTGCAAAGTCGCTGACCTCGCTTAGTTGGCCCAAACCCCTGTTCCTGGAGCCATGCAATCGTATCGGTAGATGGTGTTGCAAACTCATTGTAATCATAACCCATCCTGGAATCATGCATCTTGGTGGTTGGCAATGGCATGACAAGCACAACCTCAGCCTTATAAGGGAAAGGCTTGAATTCGCCTATGGTTATGTTCATTTCAGGGTCAAGGTTGTTCATCTTCCTTGCGAAAGCGTTGAGTGAGTTTTGTAGATGCTCCTTTCTCAATTCCATTTCAGCCTGTAGCAATTCCTGGACCTTTTTCATATCACGATAGTCAGCACCTTCACACGGGCTTATATGCGCATTATGATAACTAATCTCACCACCGCAAATGCCGTATTCAAGCTTCATGTCACGGCTCATTGTTAAATTCTCACTGCCTTCGTCCCAGATACTGTTGCTGTCATCCCAGACATTTTCTTCGGCAATCACTCCGAGTCGCTTCACAGCCTCGGATATCATTCCACGAAGGTCATCACTTGTTAAACGTATT